>ERZ835051.86-NODE-86-length-90436-cov-12.200308_pt1 | contig 90436 bp, 82 predicted proteins | sample MGYA00519575_ERZ835051 | MGnify/ENA primary metagenome ERZ835051 (study PRJEB31850, sample SAMEA3708769) | human gut metagenome | biome: human gut; feature: human-associated habitat; material: faeces | place: China | collected 2014 ... | reverse complement strand
TCAGCTCTCGGCATTTTCTGCGTAATCATTGCCGCGGCATGGGAATGGCGTGCGGGGAGCGTTCGGAAGGGAAAAACGGGTTGACGCACGATGTCCGATTCCCTATAGACTCATTCCTTTCCGTCACGGCATTGTGCCGGGCGCGGGAGCGAAAGGAGAAAGGGAACCATGCTTGCGTATCTTCAGGGCCTGTCGCTTGGGCTGGCATATGTCGCGCCCATCGGCGTGCAGAATCTTTTCGTCATCAATGCCGGCCTGTCCCAGCCGCGGGCGGCGGCCTACCGGACGGCGCTCATCGTCATTTTTTTTGATGTGACCCTTGCGCTTGCCGGTTTTTTCGGCATCGGCGCGCTGATCGAACATTCCGAGCTTATCCGAAAGGGCGTTTTGCTGGCTGGCAGCCTTGTAGTGATGTATATGGGGCTCCGGCTCATGCTGTCCCGCGAGGTCGCCGGTCCGGCGATCAACGTGAACATCCCGCTCATGAAGACCATCGGCATGGCCTGTGTCGTGACGTGGTTCAATCCGCAGGCGATCATCGACGTGTCGCTGCTGCTCGGGTCCTTCCGGGCGGCCTTGCCGCCCGAGGAGTCCGGCCTGTTCCTCTGGGGCGTGGTCTGCGCGTCCTGCCTCTGGTTCCTGTCCCTGACCACCATTTCCTCACTCTTCAAGAACCGGTTCACGCCGCGCCTGTTGCGCATCATCAACCTTGTCTGCGGCCTGGTCATCTTTTTCTATGGCGTGAAGCTCGGCTGGTCGTTCGTGGAGTTATGGCAGAGTGCATTTTGAGTGTATTGGGGAAGGGAGAACCACGTTACTGCCTTCAACCCCAACGGCCTTGCGAGAATACTCTTTCTTGTGATGGCGGCCGCATTCTTGAGTGAAAAAACAAAGCCCTTTCCCGCACACCGGAAAAGGGCTTTGTTTTATGGGGAACGTAGCCGTTCCAAAACGGAAAAGCCTTTGTAAAGGGAAGGAAACGTTTTCCCCCCTTTACAGAATAGGGCTATTCTTCCTCGCTGTTCGGTACCTCGGCTTCGAGGGATTCGGCGCGCCGGATGATCTCTTCAAGCTGGATGTCGGCGCCGAGGACGCCGATGATCTCGTCGTTGGCGTCGGTGATCACCGTGGAGACGGTGATGATGAGCTGGCCCGTGACCTGAGACTGATGGACGTTCGTGATGTGCAGCTTTCCGGTGCGCATGGGCTGGAGGAACCACTCGCGGTTCGAATAGTCGAACCCGATCGGGAAGGCCTTGTAGCCCTTCTGATCGCCGGGATCGCTGATGGCGATGGCGGTGGAGTGCCCCTTCACGTCGGTGACGTAGGCATACTGGATGAACGAGTAGTCGCGCACGAAGTGCTGGAGCTGCGCGGTGAGCGCTTCCGAATCGGCGGTCGACTGGCAGTCGCGGGCCAGACGCTCCACGAGGTTGGAGGCCAGTTCCCCGGCGATGCGCTTCATCTGGTCGAACTCGCTGTCGAAGAGTTCCGGCATGAAACGGCGGACGAGGTTCTTGATTTCCTTGTTGGAGAAGGAGGTGTTGCGCCCTTCCTCGTAGGCGGCCATGATCCTGGTGTGGATCTGGCCGACGGCGGGATGCTTCTTGGAGACTTGCCGTTCCGGCGGCAGGTTGAACTGCTGGTTGATCCAGTAGGCCACGCCCGCGCGTCCCGCCTTGTCGTTGATGATGATCGGCACGGAGCGGTTGAGGATCTTGGTGGTGTCGAAGATGTTGTAGATCTCTTCGTTCTTGGCCAGCCCGTCGACGTGGATGCCCGCGCTGGTGGCGTTGAAGTCCTTGCCCGCGAAGGGATAGTTGTCCGGAATGCGGTAGTCGAGTTCCTTCTCGAAATACTGGGCGATTTCCGTGATGACGGTGGGATCGGCGGCCTCGTCGTTGCCGGTGAGGGAAATGTAGTCGATGACCAGTGCTTCGAGGGGCGCGTTGCCGGTGCGTTCGCCAAAGCCCATGAGCGTGCCGTTGACGCCGCCGCAGCCGTACAGCCATGCGGTCACGCCGTTGACGAGCACCTTATGGAAGTCGTTGTGCCCGTGCCATTCGAGGCACTCGCTCGGCACGTCGGAATACTGTTGCAGGCCGTAGATGATACCGGCCACGCTGCGCGGCAGCGCCGCCTCCGTGTAGGGGATGCCGTAGCCCATGGTGTCGCACGCGCGGATCTTGACCGGGATGCCCGCCTGGCGCGAGAGCTTTTGCAGCTCGTTGACAAACGGCACCACGAAACCGTAAAAATCGGCGCGCGTGATGTCCTCGAGGTGGCAGCGCGGGATGACGCCGGCCTCAAACGCGTCGGCCACGGTGGCAAGGTAATAGTCCATGGCCTGCTTTCGGGTCATTTTCATCTTCTTAAAGATGTGGTAGTCGCTGCAGCTGACGAGGATACCCGTCTCGCGGATGCCGAGGTCGCGCACGAGGCGAAAATCCTCCTTCGTGGCGCGGATCCACGTCGTGATCTCCGGGAACTTCAGCCCCAGCTCCATGCACTTTTCGAGCGCCTCACGATCTTTCTTGCTGTAGATGAAAAACTCCGTCTGCCGGATGATGCCGTACGGCCCGCCGAGCCGCGACAGGTACTTGTAAATGTTCACGATCTGCTCGACCGTGTACGGCTCCACAGACTGCTGCCCGTCGCGCAGGGATGTGTCCGTGATCCAGATCTCCTCGGGCATGTTCATCGGCACGCGCCGGTGGTTGAACGGCACCTTCGGCACCATTCCCTGCGTGTAGATGTCGCGCTGGAGGTTCGGCTCCGCCACGTCCTGGAGCGAATATTTATACGCATTCTGCTCCAGCAAATTCGTCTTTCCGGATATTTCAAGCATGGCAGTGGGGCTCCTTTCTGTTGCTTTGTATTATTGTATACAATTATACACACATTCGTGCCGTTGTCAACGCACAAATGTTCACAATTTTCCGCTTGCTTTTCGGGCGGGTGCTGATATAATACAAAATCGTTCAAAATTGAACTATTTTTCGGGAGGTGACCGCCGTGCTCACCGCATCGCAGGTCTATACGTACACGCGCCGCATCCTCGACGCTTACGCCGCCGTCATGCAGCCGCTGAGCGCGGAGCTGGACATGGCGCCCAACGCCGTGGACATTCTGCTCTTTCTGGCCAATAATCCGGGGCTGGACACCGCGCGCGACATCTGCACGTACCGGAAGCTCAAGCCGGGCATCGTGTCGTTCCACGTGGACAATCTCGTGCGCGAGGGCTACCTGCTGCGCACGCGCGACCCCGGCGACCGGCGCCGCTGCCGGCTCATGTGCACGGATAAGGCGGCGCCGATCGTCGCGCGCGGTCAGGCGCTGCAGGAGCAGTTCATCGCGCAGATGTCCGCGGGCCTCGCGCCCGACGCGCTCGAAACGTTCCAGCACTGTCTGACAGCGTTCGCGCAGAATCTTGACCGTATGGCCAACAGGGAGGAAAGTTAAATGCAGCAGGACAAAACATTTCTCGGCACGGAGCCCGTCGGTCAGCTCCTGCGCCGGCTCGCGATCCCGACGGTGATCGCGCAGCTGGTGAACATGCTCTACAACATCGTTGACCGCATCTACATCGGCCACATTCCGGAGGTGGGCAGTCTCGCGCTGACGGGCGTGGGCGTGTGCCTGCCGATCATTCTGATCGTGTCGGCCTTCGCGTGCTTCACGGCCTCGGGCGGCGCGCCGCGCGCGTCGATCTACATGGGGCGCGACGATATGGACAGCGCCGAAAAGACGCTCGGCGGCTGCTTCACGCTGCAGATCGGCATCTCCGTCGTGCTCACGGCGGTGCTGCTGATCTGGGGGCGCGAGGCACTGCTCGCCTTCGGCGCGAGCGAGAACACCATTGACTACGCCGCCGACTATCTGCATATTTATGCGTTCGGCACGCTCTTCGTGGAGCTCACGCTGGGCATGAACGCGTTCATCACGGCGCAGGGCTTTGCCAAGGTGGGTATGTACACGGTGCTCATCGGCGCGGCGGCGAACATCGTCCTCGACCCGATCTTTATCTTTGCGCTGGACATGGGCGTACGCGGCGCGGCGCTTGCGACCGTGCTCTCACAGGGGCTCTCGTGCGCGTGGGTGCTGGCGTTTCTGTGCGGGAAAAAAGCCTTTTTGCGCCTGCGGCGGGAAAACCTCTTCGTCTCGCCGAAGCTCATCCTGCCGTGCGTGGCGCTCGGGCTCGCAACGTTCACGATGCAGGCGAGCGAGAGCGTCATCTCCGTGTGCTTCAACGCTTCCCTGCTCAAGTACGGCGGCGACATCGCCGTCGGCGCCATGACGATCCTCACGAGCGTGATGCAGTTTGCCATGCTGCCGCTGCAGGGCATCGGTCAGGGCGCGCAGCCGATCACGAGCTACAACTTCGGCGCAAAGAACACCGACCGCGTGCGCGAAACGTTCCGTCTGCTGCTGAAGGTGTGCCTGATCTACTCCGTCTCGCTCTGGCTGCTCATCGAGCTCTTCCCCGGCCTGTTCGCGCGCATCTTCACGCCGGACGCGGCGCTCATCGCCTTCACGGCGCGCGTGCTGCGCATCTACTGCGCGGGCCTGTTCCTGTTCGGCATCCAGATCGCCTGCCAGATGACGTTTGTGTCCATCGGCAGCGCGCTGTGCTCGATCATCGTGGCCGTGCTGCGCAAGTTCGTGCTGCTGCTGCCGCTGATCTATCTGCTGCCGGCGCTGCTGCCCGACCAGACGACCGCCGTGTATCTGGCCGAACCGGTCGCGGACGTCATTGCCGTCACGTGCACGGCCATCCTGTTTTCCGTGCAGTTTCGCAAGGCGCTGCACAAGCTGGAGGCAAGTGACTGACGCGGCACGGACGATTCAAAATTTGAAACGACGTTATCAAAATTATAAATCGTCCGCAGCGTTGACAATTGTCATTCCGGCACGAACGCCGACGAGAAGCTCTCCGGCGACTACCCTGTGTAACATTGTCCACACACCGGTGCGGTTTTTTGACCGCACCGGTGTTTTTTGTATGACAAACTCGTTAAAAATCGAGCAACTTTCAGTTGAAATACCGGCAAAAAACAGGTATAATAACAATGTCAGTCCATCTGACAAACATAGCTGACAGGAGGCACGCCCATGTCGATGCAAGAGGTGCGGGAACAGAATATCGCACTCGTAACGCAGACGGCACTGGCGTGTTTTGTTGAAAACGGCATCGACAAGACGACCATCCGTGACATTGCGCACCGCGCGGGGCTGACCGAGCGCTCGGTCTACCGCTACTTTGCGACAAAGGACGAGCTCGTGGTCGCGGCGGCCTTTCTCTATTGGGACCGGGCCAAGGCGCAGGCGGCGCAGGCGCTCGCAGCGCAGCAGCGGGCCGGCATGACCGGCATCGAGGAGATCCGCGTGCTGCTGCGCAGCTACGCGGGGCTGATCTTTACAGACCCGGCCGGCATCCGCTTCTCGCTCGACGCGGAAGTCGCGCTGTGCAACACAGGCAAACAGCACGCGGTTATCAACCGCCCGCCGGAGCGCTTTGAGGTCGCCCCCGGTCCGATCGCTGCAGCCATCCGCCGCGGGCTTGCCGACGGGACGGTCGACCCCATGGCCGATGTGAAAACACTCTATTATAATACATACGATTCGATCCTCGGCGTCATCCAGCGGATGTCTGTCGGCGTGCCGAGCGTGCATGAGCTCGACGGGCACGCGCGCATCGACGCGCTGTGCGAGCAGTTCACGCGCGCATTCGCGGCGCCGCCCAAACAATAAGGGGACAGGGAATACCTTTTGAATAATACCCGACATTGAAGGAGGAAAAGGCATGGCAAAACGACCGAACATTCTCAAGCTGGCGACCAAGATCAGCCTTGAGAGCATGACGTACATGGGCATCACGTATGACGACCCCGAGTATAAGATCCTCGAGCCGATCATCGACGATGACATGTGTGCGATCATGATGCACCTGCGCCTGGAGGCCAACCGCACCGTGGAGGACGTGGCCAAGCGCGCAAGAAAGAGCGTGGAGTACACGCAGGAGCAGCTCGATAAGCTGTGCAAGACCGGCGCAGTCCGCTACCGCTATGTGGACGGCAAGCGCTGCTACTTCTACCCGATCTGGGTCCCGGGCATCATGGAGGGCATCCTCGCCAACCGTGAGCAGTGCGACAAGTATCCCGTGCTCGGCGAGAGCTTTGAGGCGTACACCCGCCGCCGTCCGGAGATGCTCGCGCCGATGCTCGACTCCGGCAAGACCGGTATGTTCTTCATGCGCGTCATGCCCGTCATGAGCGCCATCGAGAACAACTCGCGCACGGCGTCCTATGACGAGCTCAAGACGCTCATCGACAACGCGACGGCCATCAGCGTCGGTCCGTGCTCGTGCCGCCGGGCCCGCCGCCTCATGGGCGAGGGCTGCGGCCACCTTGAAGAGGACATGTGCATGTACCTCAACGACAACGCGCTCTGCTTCTCCGAGCAGGGTTATCACCGCCTCGTGAGCAAGGAAGAGGCGTATGAGATCCTCCAGCGCGCCGAGGACAACGGTCTCGTGCACGAGATCAACCAGACGCCGGGCTTTGAGGACGCGACCGCCATCTGCAACTGCTGCGGCTGCTCGTGCTTCGCACTGCGCATCGGGGAGCTGTTCCGCACGCCGCGCGCCATCCGCTCGAACTACATCGCCCGCGTGGACAAGGAAAAGTGCGTCGCCTGCGGTCAGTGCGTTGAAAACTGCCAGACCAACGCCCTCAAGCTCGGCCAGAAGCGCTGCGCGACCGATCCGCACATCTCCGACACCTACGACACCGACGCCAGCGTGCCGTTCCACCGCTCGAGCTACAACCCCGAGTACCGCACGAACCGCTCGGACGTCATGCCCAGCGGCACCGCGCCGTGCAAGGCCGTGTGCCCGCTGAACATCCCGGTGCAGGGCTGCCTGCAGCTGCTGTCCGTCGGCAGATATGACGACGCCGCGGCGCTCATCCGGCAGGCCACGCCGTTCCCGGAACTGTGCGGCAGCGTGTGCGGCCGCCAGTGTGAAAAGGTCTGCACCCGCAACCAGATCGATGCCGCCGTCGCCATTGCCGACGTGTGCAAGACGCTCGTCGAGCGCGAACGCAGCGCCGGTAAGGTCATTTTGCCGCCGGTGAAAAACCCGGCCGGCATCCCCCATACGGAAAAGATCGCCGTCATCGGCGCCGGCCCCGCCGGACTGAGCTGCGCCTATTTCCTCCGGCAGCAGGGCTACCCCGTGACCGTGCTGGAAAAGGACACGGTGCTCGGCGGCGCACCGGCGACGCTCATCCCGTCCTTCCGGCTCGACCGCAAGGCCTATGCCGACGAAATCGACGTGCTCGAGCGCATGGGCGTGGAGTTCCGGACCGGCGTGGAAGTCGGCAAGGACACGACGCTCGACGCGCTGCGCGCAGAGGGCTACAAGGCGTTCTTCCTCGGCATCGGCGCCGGGAAGCAGCGCAAAGACGCACCGGCCGGCACCGTGGACGCGCGCAGATACCTGCACCGGAAAAGACAGACCGTCAAGGGCAGCGTCGTCGTGCTCGGCGGCGGGAAAGAGGCCGTTGACTGTGCGCGCGCCGCGCGCAAGGGCGGCGCAGCAAGCGTGACCGTCGTCGCCGGAGCGATCCAGGCAGACATCTCCGAGGCCAAGAAGGAAGGCGTCGCGTTCCGCGCGCCGTTCGCAGTGCAGGAGATTCGCGACGGCGCGGTGTCCATCCGCAGCCTGCACGGCGACAAGACCGAAGAGCTCGCCGCAGACACGGTCTTCGCTGCCGAGGGCTACATCCCGGCGGCGGACGCCTTCACCGCCGGATCCGGCGTGTGCCTGAACGCCGACGGCTTTGTCGGCGCCGACGCCGTGACCCGCCAGACCGGTGAGGCCGATGTCTTTGCCGGCGGCGCCGCGACCGGTGCGCATGACATTGCGCGCGCGATCGCCGAGGGCCGCGAGGCCGCGATCTCGATCCATCGCTTCGTGCACAGCAACCAGAGCTTCGTGATTGGCCGCGACAAGCGGGATTATAAGCCGCTGGCGCGCAGCAGCGTTGGCGTTGCGATCGACGAGCTGGAGGCCGCACCCCGGCAGACGGCGGAAAACGGTCTGCTCAGCGACGCGCAGCTGCACTGCGAGGCCGGACGCTGCCTCGGCTGCGGCACCGTGGTGCTCAACGAGGACCAGTGCATCGGCTGCGGCATCTGCACGACCAAGTGCAAGTTTGACGCCATCCATCTCGAGAAAGTCAACGATACGCACGGCCGTGAATACTTCCGCACCCTGCTGACCGTGGCCGGCAACACCCCCGCCGCCATCGGCCGCCTCGTGCGCAAGACGCGCGGCAGATAAGGAGCAGCGCCATGCATGAGATCGGCGTCGTGCGCGCCATGGTCAAGACCGTCACCGACTACGCGGCGGCAAAGGGCGTCGACCACGTCTCGGAGATCGTGGCCGACTGCGGCGAGCTCTCGCTCGTCATCCCGCAGTATGTCGAGCAGATCTATCCGACGGTCGTCAAAGGCACCCCGTTTGCAGACACGAAGCTCATCGTCAACATCGTGCCCGGTATGGCCGAGTGCGACGACTGCGACGAGATCTTCAATGTGATCGAATGTAACGGCCATTGCCCGAACTGCAACAGCTTCAACAAAACGGTGCTGTCCGGCAAGGACTTCACCGTCCGGGAGATCCATGTCCCGGAGGAAACGTGACCCAGGGTCCGGAGAGACCTAAAATATAGAAGGAGCGTATTACATGAACGAAAAGTACAACGCATTGTTCACCCCCTGGAAGATCGGCAATGTGGAGATCAAAAACCGCATTGTGCAGTGCTCCATGGGCGGCACGTCCCTGTTCGGCTGGATGGAGCCGAACCACTTTGACAAGGAAGCAGCCTACTTCCTGCTCAACCGCGCACAGGATGGCGTGGGCCTGATCCTACCCGGCATGCAGTGCATCCGCGACCCGCTGGGCATCCCCGGCCGCAAGTGGCTGTACCAGAACGACCAGATGTTCAAGCAGCTCAAAGAGTACATGGTCGAGTTCCATAAGACGGGCGCAAAGCTGTTCATCCAGCTCGCCGCCGGCATGGGCCGCTCCATGGCCATCAACGGCTGGATGACGAAGCTGGCCAAGAACAACGTCCTCAACAAGATCGCCAGCCCCATCGTGGACGTGCAGTATATCTGCGCCTCCGCGTCCGAGGTGCCGAACCGCTGGAAGGAGGACGTCATGTCCCGCCCGCTGACGGTCAAGGAGATCGAGGACATGGTCTACGCCTTCGGCCAGACCGCCAAGAAGCTGCGCGCCGCCGGCATCGACGGCGTCGAGATCCACGCCGTGCACGAGGGCTACCTGCTTGACCAGTTCACCATGGCCAACTGGAACCACCGCACCGACAAATACGGCGGCTCGTTCGAGAACCGCTTCCGCTTCCCGGTCGAGATCGTGCAGGAGATCAAGCGTCAGGCCGGCGCCGACTTCCCGGTGTCGCTGCGCTACTCCGTCGTGTCCAAGACCAAGGCGTGGGGCAAGGGCGCCATGCCGTACGAGACCGACTTCGTCGAGTTTGGCCGCGACATGGCTGAGTCCGAGAAGGCCGTCAAGTACCTCGAGGACGCGGGCTACGATATGTTCAACTGCGACAACGGCACCTACGATGCCTGGTACTGGGCACATCCGCCGCAGTACATGCCCGATAACTGCAACCTCGAGTATGTCGAGCACATCAAGAAATTCACGAGCCGCCCGGTCGTCTGCGCCGGCCGCATGGACCCCGTGAAGGCCGCTGAAGAGATCGCCGCCGGCCGTCTCGACGCCGTGGCCATCGCGCGCCAGAACCTCGTCGACCATGAGTGGATCCACAAGATCCTCAGCGGCCACGAGGATGAGATCAAGCCCTGCATCCGCTGCCACAACGGCTGCTTCAACATGTCGAAGTACAAAGGCACCGCGAACCTCCAGAGCATGGACGACTCCCTGCACCTGGCCCGTTGCGCTCTGAACCCGACGACCATGCAGCACAACAAGTACAAGATCGTCCCGACCCGCAACCCGAAGAAGGTCGCCATCATCGGCGGCGGCATTGGCGGCATGGAGTGCGCGCTCGTGCTCAAGCAGCGCGGCCACACCCCGGTCATCTTTGAAAAGACCGGCGAGCTCGGCGGCCTGTTCCTCACCGCGTCCGCGATGAGCTTCAAGGAGAACGACAAGGAACTCATCCGCTGGTACCTCAACGAGGTCGCCAAGGAGGGCATCGACGTGCGCCTGAACACCGAGGTCACGGACGTGAACACCCTGCGCGGCTTTGACGAGATCATCGTCGCCAGCGGCTCCATCCCGCGCACCATGCCGTCCATCCCCGGCTTTGAGAAGACGCTCACGTTCACCGAGCTGCTCAAGGACAAGAAGGAAGTCGGCGACAAGGTCCTGTTCATCGGCGGCGGCCAGTCGTCCTGCGAAGCGGCGTATGACCTTGTCCTTCAGGGCAAGCACCCCATCATCGTCGAGTACGCAAACGACCTGGTTGCGGCACAGGCCACCTGCCTTGCCAACACCTCCTTCCTGCGCGACGCGATGGAGTACCACAAGGTCCCGACCTATCTCGAGTCCACTGTCACCGAGATCACGGACACCGGCTGCACCGTCAAGAACGTCAAGACCGGCGAGAGCACCTTCGTCGCGTGCGACAACGTGGTCAACGGCGTCGGCTTCATCCCGACTCCGGTCGGCGGCAAGGACAACAAGCAGGTCCACCGCGTGGGCGACTGCGTTGCCATCGGCAACCTGCGCACCGTCATCTGGCGCGCGTGGGATGTCTGCATGAAGATCTGATCCCGTAAATGAAGATCCCTCCGGCTATGCGGTTGCCGGAGGGATTTTTTCATGGTATGACGCTGCAAAGCGCCCCCGGAGCAGATGCTCCGGGGGCGCCGCCTCTTTTATCCGTTTTTGGTTCCGCCGCGTCCGGCTCACTCACCCTGCGCGCGCAGCCAGCCGCTGGCCACGCCGGGGAAATTCGTGATGATGCCCTCGCAGCCCCAGCGGTGCAGCTGCTCCAGACCGGCCATGTCGTTGACGGTCCAGATGTTCATCTTCACGCCGTGCTCCTTGCAGTCGCGCACGTTTTCGTCCGTGAGGATCTCGATCGGCGCGTGGTAGCAAGCAAAGCCCGCCTGCTGGCAGTAGTAGCCGGGGAAGCCGCCGATGCTGTCCTCGAGCACGAGCGCGCCGACTTCGACCGCATTGCCGCTGATCTCGAGGATCTTGCGCAGCGAAATGTGGTTGAACGACGAGAACATGACCTTCTTCTCCAGGCCGTAGCGCTCGATGGTCGCCCAGATCTTGCGCTCGATGTCGTGGTAGTAGATCTTGTCGGTCTTGATCTCGATGTTGTGGCCGACGGACTCGCCGGAGGCCCACTCGCAATACTCGTCGAACGACGGGATGTGCTCGGGCGCGTACTTGCCCTTGTAGCGGGCGGCGGCGTTGACCTGCTGCAGCTCGGCGAACGAGTGGTCGCAGATGCGGCCGGAGCTGTCGGTCGTGCGGTCGAGCCGCTCGTCATGGATGACGACGAGGCGCCCGTCACGCGTTTCATGCACGTCCATCTCGATCGCGTCGCAGCCGACCTTGACCGCCTCGCGGAACGAGAGCATCGTGTTTTCCGGATAAGCACCGCTGTAGCCGCGGTGTGCCATAACTTTCATGCAATTGTCTCCCCTTAATAAATGAGATTCGGTATCAGCATCGAGATGCCCGGAATGTACGTCAGCAGCAGCAGCGCAATGAGCAGCGCGATGATAAACGGCACACATTCCTTGATAAACTCCTGCATCTTGCAGCCCGTGATGGACACGCAGGTGAACATCATCGAGCCGAATGGCGGGGTCAGACCGCCGATCATGATATTGACGTTGCAGACGATGCCGAAGTGCACCAGATCGATCCCGGCGGCCTTCACGATCGGCACCATGAGCGGGGCGAGGATAATGAGCGCCGCGCCGCCCTCGAGGAACATGCCGACGATGAGCAGCACAACGTTCATGACCAGCAGCACGAGGAACTTGTTGCTGGCAAAGCTCGTCACGGCGTTGAGCAGCATGGTCGGGATGTTCTCCCAGTTGAGGTAGTAGCCGAACACGGTCGCCGACACGATGATGAGCATGACGGTGGCGGTGCCGGAGATGGTCTCGCGCAGGATGGGGACGAAGTGCTCCTTGCGCAGGCCCTTGTAGACGAACTTGCCCACGATCAGGCAGTAGAGCACGCCCACACCGCCGGCTTCCGTCGGCGTGAAGATGCCAAAGCGCATGCCCATGATGATGCCCAGCGGGAAAAACAGCGCCCAGAAGGACTTGAGCGCCTGACGGCCGATCTCGCCGAGCGTCGCACGGCGGGGACGGGACGGCGCGTAGCCGCGCTTTTTGGAGATGATCGCCACGGCGATCATCAGCGTCACAGCCATAAGCAGGCCGGGGATGTAGCCGGCAGCAAAGAGCTGACCGACGGATGCGCCGGCGATCAGACCGTAGACGATGAGGTTGATCCCGGGCGGGATGATGGGCGTGACGCACGAGGACGCCGCCGTGATCGCGGCGGAGAAGCCCTTGCCGTAGCCGCGCTTTTCCATCTCGGGCACGAGCAGCTTGCACTCCATGGCGGCGTCGGCGTTGGCCGAGCCGGAGCAGCCGCCCATGAGCATGCTCAGCAGGACGTTGATCTGCGCAAGGCCGCCGGGCAGATGCCCGGTGAGCGCGTCGGCAAAGTCCATGAGCCGCGCGCTGATGCCGCCGTAGTTCATGATCGAGCCGCACATGATGAAAAACGGGATCGCAAGGAACGGGAACGACTGCGTGGACGTGATAAACTTCTGCATCAGCAGGTACGGCACGGTCGTCGTGTCAATGAAGCCGAAATAGGTCAGTGCCGCGGCAAAGAGCGCGTAGGCGATGGGGATGCCCGTGAAATACAGCACGAGCGCGATGATGATCGGCAAGATCGAAAGGAACGTGCTCATGCGTCCACCTCCCCGTCAAGTTTGTTGCCGCCTTTGATGTCTTTGATGAAAATGACGAGCGAGTAGATCGTCATCAGGCCGAAGCCGATGACCAGCGCCGTGCTGACCACGGAGGACGGCAGCTTCGTGATCGGCATGCGCTTGATCCAGGACGACTGGATAAACTGCACGCTGAGCATCGTGATGTAGCCGTTGATGACCACGAGCAGGGCGCTGGTGATCAGGTGCACGGCTCTGCGCGCGCCGGCGGGCAGCCGCTCCACGAGCAGATCGACGCCGACGTGCTGGTGCTTGCGGTAGGCGTAGGCCGCACCGATGAACACCGAGTACACGAAGCAGGAAGTGGCAACTTCCTCGCTCCAGATGATGATATAGTTAAAGAGTTTGCGCGTGATCACGTTGACGATGACGAGCACGATCGTCACGATCATCATCGCGCCCGCGATGTATGCGTCGAGATTTTTCAGTACTTTTTTCAAATTTGCTTCCCTCTGCTTTCGGTGGCTTTGCTCAGCAATGCCGGGTGTCCTGCAGCGCGTGCGGGACACCCGGCACAAAAAGCCGGTATGGGTTTGCCGGCCGTCAGCGCGCAGCGCTCACTTGTTGGCCTGGCGGTACTCGGCGAGGATGGCCTGCGCCTGCTCGTAGAAGGTGGGCGTCACGCCGTCTTCCTTGACCATGCGATCAAACTCCGGCTGCACGGCGGCGCGGAACGCATCGACATCGACCTCGTTGAACGAGCAGCCCTGCTCCTTCTCGAGCTTGGCCTTCGTCTCGGCAAAGGAGGCGTTGGTGAAGTCGGTCAGTTCCTTAGCGCCCTTGGTGAACTCTTCCTGGATGATGGTGCGGTACTCTTCCGGGATGCTGTTCCAGACCTTGGTGCTGATGTAGGCGCCGCAGGTGCCGACAAGGTGGTTGGTCAGGGACATGTTCTTGCACACCTCGGCGCTGCCGTTGGTGGAGTAAGCGTTCATGTTGCCCTCCAGACCGTCAATGACGCCCTGCTGCACGGCAGAGATCGTCTCGGAGAACGGCATGCCAGTGGGCGTGGCGCCCATGGCCGTGAGGCAGTTGATGTACATAGAGCTGTTGGGCACGCGGATCTTCATGCCCTTGAGGTCAGCGGGGGTCTTGATGACCTTGTTGGTCTGCATGCAGCGCATGCCGACGTTGAAGTCGAGCGCGAGCACGTGGATGCCGTAGTTATCTTCGAGCTTCTGGCACATACCCTTTACCAGATCGGACTGGCAGACGTAGGAGTACTCGTCGATGCTGTTGTACATCATGGGGCCGATGAGGGCTTCAAAGTCGATGTCGTAGTCGGCGAGGTAGGAGGGGTCTTCGCAGGCGATCCAGTCGGCGCCGTTGACGACCTGCTCGATGTTGTCTTTATAGACGGCGAGCTGGCTGGAGTCGTAGCACTGGATCTCGATGGCGCCGTTGGTGCGCTCTTTGATGCGCTGGGCGACCTGCTGCATCTCGATCGTGAGCTGCTCGGTCGGAGCGAACACATGGCTGAGTTTGAGCGTGAGGTGATAATCCCCGTTGTTGTTGGCAGCGGCCTTATCGCCGTTGCTGCCGCAGGCACACAGTGCGAACACCATGACCAGCGCAAGAAGCATAGCAACAAATTTCTTCAAGGTAGTTCCTTTCTGCTTAAAAAGCGTTGAATTTTTCTCCGTCATTTTAACGGCCCTCTGTGAAAAATGGTAGCATTTTTGTGCGATGCCGTCAACATGAACGGAAATTTTCCTTGCCTTTTTTCTGTTTTCGCTATATACTCCTCTTGGAAATTGGTGAAACTGCAAAGGCAAAAGCGCGATTTTTCACCGAAAAATGCTTAATTTTTCAACACAAAGGTCTCCCTTCTCGTGTTGTCACCGGAGGTGCCTATGAGCAGCAAACCCACCCTGCGCGACATTGCAGAGGCGACCGGCGTTTCGACCGCGAGCGTCTCCATGATCCTCAACGGGAAATCGCTGGAGCGCTTTTCCTCTCAGCGCGTGGCGAGCGTTCTGGCTGAAGCCGAGCGCATCGGCTACCGCACGCCGTCCGCCCGCTGCTCCGGCAAGCAGATTGCCGTCCTCTCGCCGTCGGTCTCCAACCCCTACCACACCAAGATGATCACCGGCATCGACGCGGCAGCGCACGCCGCCGGGTATCACACCGCGATCTACAACACCTATTGGAATCCCCGCACGGAGAGCCATCTGCTCGACACGCTCGACTATTCGCGCGTGGCCGGCATCATCTTCGCCATGACGCCGATCCAGACGGCCAAGGTGCGCGAGCTGAGCCGCCGCGTGCCCATCGTCGCCGTCGGCGACCGCGTCACGGACTGCGGCATCGACACCGTGGACGTGGATAACTTCGGCGCGGCGCAGCTCGTGGCCAAGCACCTCATCGACCTCGGCCACAAGCGCATCGCCTACCTGTCCACGGCGCTCAACGAGCATCACGTCTCCCGTATGCGCCGCGGTGAAGGGCTGCAGGAGGCCTACCGCCTCTGGTGTCCGGAGGGCAGCGTGACCATCTGCTCGCACGTCAACTCCCTCGAGGCGGAGATCACCACGCCCGACCTCGAGTACCGCTCGGGAATGGAGCTGGCCTACAAATGCCTGCGCAACGACAAGATCACCGGCATCGTCGCCATCAATGACATGGTGGCCTTCGGCGTGCTCGACGCGCTGCAGCGCGAGGGCTACCGCGTGCCAGAGGATTTCAGCCTCTGCGGGTTTGACAACGTCACGACCTCGGGCTATCAGCGCATCCAGCTCACGACCGTGGACAACAACACCTTCAGCCACGGCAAGAGCGCCTTCAACCTGCTGCTCGAGCGCATCGAGGGCGGGCTCAACAGCCGCGAGGATCAGCCGATCAACCGCGTGGAATACCGCAGCCGCCTGATCGTGCGCGGCAGCACCGGCAAGCCGCGCAGCGGCGGCCTGTGAACAACTCAGAAAGGAACCGCATCCATGACGTCCGTACTCTCCTACCTGCGTGAACTGAATATCGTCACGATGATGCTGCGCATCGTGCTCGCCGTGCTCTGCGGCGGGCTGATCGGGCTTGAGCGCGAGCGCAAAAACCGCCCTGCTGGCTTTCGCACCTATATGCTCACGGCGCTCGGCGCGACGCTCACCGTGCTGCTGAGCCTGCAGCTCGACCAGATGCTCCATGGACCGTGGCGCGCGCTCGCCGAGAGCATCGGCGCGACGCAGGACGTGTCGCGCTTCGGCGCCGAGGCCGCAAAGGGCATCGGCTTTCTCGGCGCGGGCACGATCATCATCACCGCCCGCCAGCAGGTCAAGGGCTTGACCACCGCCGCCGGGCTCTGGGCGAGCGCGTGTCTGGGCCTTGCCATCGGCGCGGGGTTTTATGCCTGCGCGTTCATCAGCATACTCTTCATGATCGCGTGTATGTACGCGCTGCCGCCGCTCGAGCGGCGCATGACCCGCCGCGCACACCACATGAACATCAGCCTCGAGATCGAGAGCATGGAAAAGCTCGGCACCGTCGTCGGGCACCTGCGCGCGCAGGGCGTGCGCATTTTTGACTTCGAGGTCAACCGCAGCGGTTCGGCCGCGCTGCCGAACTTCCTGTGCCAGTTCAGCGCCGTGCTGCCCGACCGGCGCGACCACCCCGAGCTGCTGGCGGAGCTGTCGGCGCTCGACGGCGTGATCCTCATCGAAGAGATCTGAGAAAGGAGGCTGTGCCATGCTGCATTGTTTTGACCCCATCCGCACCCTGAGCTTCTGGGCCATTCTCGTCCGGCTGACGCTGGCCGTCGTCTGCGGCGGCGTGATCGGCGCCGAGCGCGAGACAAAGCGCCGCCCCGCGGGCTTCCGCACACACATCCTCATCTGCCTCGGCGCCGCCATCACCACGCTCACGAGCCAGTACCTGCTGCTCTCCCTGCATTTGTTTACCGACGTCGCGCGTCTCGGCGCGCAGGTCATCTCCGGCATCGGCTTCATCGGCGCGGGCACGATCATCGTCACGCGCGACAAGCGCGTCAAGGGCCTGACCACGGCCGCCGGGCTCTGGGCCGCGGCCATCATCGGCCTCACCTGCGGCGCGGGCTATGTCGAGTGCGCGGTCTTTGCCACGCTCGTCGTGCTCGTGGTCGAGCTGGTGCTCATCCGGCTGGAGTTCAAGCTCACGAGCAAGAGCACCGATCTCACGCTCTACATCGAGTATGCGCACGCCGTGTGCATGGAGTCCGTGCTCGCCCTGCTGCGTGAGCGCCGCGTCCAGATCGAGAATCTTGAGATCAGCCGCATCGCGGACACCGACGCCCCCGACGCGCCGCACCACTACTGCGCGCTCATCCCCATCCACAGCCGCGCCCCGCTCCGGCCCGGCGACCTGCGCAACGATCTGACCGCGCTGCCGGACATTCTGACCGTCGAGGAAATGTGAAGCGAACAGAAAGCAAGGGCGGACGCCGCATGGCGTCCGCCCTTGCTGTATCTTCAATATCCACTGCTGACCACGTGCCAGCCGCTGCCGCGCCGCTCGAGCACGAAGGGCCAGTCGGTATAGGTCTCGCCGGCGGTCAGGCCGCTGTGCCGCCCCGGGTCGCGCGCATACACGCTCGCGAGCAGCACGATCGTGCCGCCGTCGTCCCCTGCGCCCGCACCGGCCAGCCAGCACGTCTGGTACGTCTCGTTGTACGCCAGGCGCACCATGGCGCAGCCACTGTGTCCGCGGTGAAACGCGCGCATGGCCGCGTCCATCGCGCCGCGGATATCTTCGTCCGAAAACCGCTCCGACGTGCCGACGACGATCTCCACGCCCGACGTGTCGCCCCGCTGCGCGCAGCCGGTCAGGCCCGTGAGCAGCAGCGCCATGAGCAGCAGCGCCGCGATATTTCTCTTTCGCATCGTCTCGCCTCCCGCCTCAGTGCAGCGTGCCGAGGTAGCCCTCCAGGATCAGGCTCGCCGCCACGGCGTCGACCGTCTGGCGGTGCTTTTTCTCCTTGCGGCCGTTGGCATGCAGGATGCCGTGCGCCTCGATGGAGCTGCGCCGCTCGTCCCAGAGCACGACCTCGAGCCCCGTCGCATCGGTGAGCCGCTGCGCAACCATGCGGCTCTTTTCCGCGCGCGGGCCCTCGGTGCCGTCCATATTTTTCGGCAGGCCGAGCACGATGCGCTCCACGCCCTCGGTGCGCACGACGTCCGCGATCGCATCGACCGCCCGGTCGAGGTTCCACTCCGTGAGCGTCCATGCCCGGCCGCACAGCGTGGCCGAGGCGTCCGAGAGCGCGAGCCCGATGCGCGCGTCGCCGTAATCAATGCCCAGAATTCTCATCGTTCTCCCTCCGCAGATACGTGCGGATCGCGCCCGCCATGTACAGCGAGCCGACCGCGCAGATGACTTCCTCCGGCGCCGCGTGTGCCAGCGCCAGCTCTGCCGCCTGCGCGGGGTCCGCGCAGACCGTAACCGGTTTTCCGAATCGTTTCAAATATTCCCCCAGCTCCGCCGCCGGCAGCGCGCGGGGCGAGCGCGGCGTCGCGGCGATGTACGCCGCCGCCTGCGTGTCGAGCGCGGCGAGCATGGCGGGGTAGTCCTTGTCCGCCAGCACACCCACGAGCAGCGTGATGCGCCGGCCAGGAAAATAGCGCGCGAGATTGTCCGCGACCGTCTGCGCGCACTGCGGGTTGTGCCCGCCGTCGAGCACGAACCACGGCGCGCGCCGCAGCAGCTCAAACCGCGCCGGCCAGCGCACCTGCGCCAGCCCCGCGTGCACGGCCGCGTCCGGGATGCGCCAGCCGCGCGCGCGCAGCGCCGCCACCGTCTCGAGCGCGACGGCCGCGTTGCGCAGCTGGTGCGCCCCCAGCAGCGGCAGCGCATATTCCGTGCCGCGGTAGGCGAAGGTCTGCCCGTCCACGCCGTCGGTCAGCGGCACGATGGCGGACACGTCCACCTCCGTGAGCGGGATGCCCCGCTGCGCACAGATCTCGCGCAGGACGCTGCGCACCTCCTGCGCCTGCGGATAGCTGACGGCGCACGTGCCGGGCTTGAGGATGCCTGCCTTCTCGCGCGCGATCTGCGCGAGCGTGCCGCCGAGGATCTCCGTGTGGTCGAGGCCGATGTTCGTGATGACGGCGCACGCCGGCGCGGCGATGACGTTCGTCGCGTCGAGCCGGCCGCCGAGACCGACCTCCAGCACCACAACATCGCACCTCCGCCGCCGGAACCACAGCATGGCCGCCGCCGTCACGAGCTCGAACTCCGTCGGCGGGTCGTCCATGGAAGCGATGCACGGCTGCAGCGTCTGGCACACGGCGGCAAACTCCGCGTCCGGTACCGGTGCGCCGTTGACCTGCATGCGCTCAGCGAAGCGCTCTAGATACGGCGACGTGAACAGCCCCGTCGTGTACCCTGCCGCGCGCAGGATCGATGCGAGCATCGCCGCCGTGCTGCCCTTGCCGTTCGTGCCCGCGATGTGCACGAATTGCAGTCCGTCCTGCGGGTCACCCAGGCGGTGCAGCAGCTCGCGCACACGAGAGAGCCCCGGGCGCGAGCCGCGCCACTCCACGCCATGAATCAGCTCCATGGCCTGCTCGATCGTCATATCGCTGCACCTCCCGCGTCAACTTTCATCAAGATGCTGCGATTATACCACGTTCCGTCCCGCGCGGCAACTGCGGCACTTGCGTTTTTCCCGTGCAGGGAGTAAACTGAAAAACAGACGTTTTTTGCTCGATTGCTCTATTTTCATTTTTTCTGTTTTTGATTCTCCGGAAGTGGTGTGAATATGGAAAATTTTGTGATTTCCGCGAATGCGATCCTGCCGATGTTCCTCGTAATGGCGCTCGGCTACGGTGCGCGCTGTCTCGGCTGGATCCACCGGGAGGAGATCTCGAACATCAACAAGGTCGCCTTTCGCATTTTTCTGCCCTGTCTGCTTTATTATAATGTATATTGCTCGGACCTGTCCGGCTCGTTTGATCCGCTGCTGATCGCCTATGCTGTCGGCGGTGTGCTGCTGTCGTTCGCGCTGGCGCTCGGCTATACGCTGCTCATGGAAAAGCTGCCGGAGCGCCGCGGCGTGATGATCCAGGGCATGTTCCGCAGCAACTACGTCATCATGGGCATCCCCGTGGCGACGGCGCTGCTCGGCGCCGACCAGCTCGGTACGATTTCAATCATGATTGCGATCGTCGTGCCGATTTTCAATATGCTGGCCATCATCGTGCTCGAGGTATTCCGCGGGCAGAGGCCGAAGCCGCTGCACGTCCTTGGCCAGATCGTGAAAAACCCGCTCGTAATCGCGTCCGCGCTCGGCATCCTGACGCTGGCTGCCGGCATCCGTCTGCCGCACATTCTCGAGCAGACCATCCAGAACGTCAGCGCTATCGCATCGCCGCTGCAGCTGTTTCTGCTCGGCGCGTTCTTCCAATTCTCCGGCATCCGGCGCTACGTGCGCGAGCTCACGGCTGTCGTGGCGGCAAAGCTCATCGTGTTTCCGGCGCTGTTTCTCGGACTCGGTGCGCTGCTCGGCTTCCGGGACGCGGCGTTCGTGTCGCTGCTGGGTGTGTTCGCCTCACCGACCGCCGTCAACTCCTTCACCATGGCGCAGCAGATGGGCGGCGACGCGGAGCTTGCGGGCGACATCGTCGTCGTGACCTCGGCCGTGAGCATGCTGACCATGTTCCTATGGGTGTTTCTGTTCAAATCTCTTGGCATGTTCTGAGCGCCGGGGGCTTCCCAAACCAGGCAAACCGGCGTATAATACTGTATTCAGATATCGAAACCACAAAGAGGGCAAAACCATGAATTTTCGAATGATCGGGCAGGTCGTCGGCCGCGTATTGTGCATCGAGGCCGCGCTGATGCTCCTGCCGATGATTGCAGCCTTGGTCTATGATGAATCTCCGGTCCCGTTTCTGATCACGATTGCCGTCACCGGCGGCATCGGGCTGGTCATGTGGCGCGTGCGCGCCAAATCCGGCGGCATGACCGCACGCGACGGTTTTCTGATCGTCGGCCTGTCGTGGATCGCCATGTCGCTGTTCGGCGCCCTGCTGTTCGTGCTCACCGGTGACATTCCGAACTACATCGACGCCCTGTTCGAGACGATCTCGGGCCTGACCACAACCGGTGCCAGCGTCGTCACATCGCCGGAGAGCATGACGCGCGGCGGTATGTTCTGGCGGCTGTTCACACACTGGATCGGCGGCATGGGCATTCTCGTGTTCGTGCTGGCCGTGCTGCCCATGAGCGGTAACCGGTCGATGCACATCATGCGCGCCGAGGTCCCCGGCCCGACGGTCGGCAAGCTCGTGCCGCGCATCCGCAAGACCGCCTCCATCCTCTACCTGCTGTATATCGCGCTCACGCTCGTGGAAACGGTCCTGCTCGTCGCCGGCGGCATGAGCTTTTACGATGCACTGCTGCACGCGTTCGCCACGGCCGGCACCGGCGGCCTGTCCACGCGCGCGCTGAGCATCGGCTACTACAACAGCACCTATATCGACATCGTCGTGGGCGTGTTCATGATACTCTTCGGCGCCAACTTCAGCCTGTATTACCTCATTCTGCTCGGCAACATCCGCACCGCGCTGCGCAACGAGGAGCTGCGCTGGTTCCTCGGTGTGATCGCCTTTTCCGTCATCACGATCGCATTTGACATCCGCAATCTCTACGGCGGCGTCGGCCACGCCCTGCGCTATTCGTTCTTCCAGGTCACATCGATCATCTCTACGACCGGCTTTGCCACCGCGGACTTCAATCTCTGGCCGGAGTATTCCAAGTTCCTGCTCGTGCTGCTGATGTTTGTCGGCGGCTGCGCCGGCAGCACTGCCGGCGGTCTGAAAGTCTCGCGCGTGATGCTGCTGTTCAAGTCCTGCACGATCGAGGTCAAGAAGATGCTGCGCCCCCGCTGCATTGAAGAGGTCCGGCTCGATGGTAAGCCGGTCGACGGGCAGACCGTCTACAACGCCCTGACGTATTTCACGTTCTACATCATCATCCTGCTCATCGCCGGGCTGATCGTGTCGCTCGACGGGCTGGACTTCACGACGAATTTCACCGCCGCACTCTCGTGCCTGTCCAACGTCGGGCCGGGGCTCTCCCTTGTCGGACCGACCGGAAGCTTTGCCATCTTCTCGCCGCTGAGCAAGATCGTGCTCATGATCTGCATGCTGCTCGGCCGTCTGGAGATTTTCCCGCTGCTGCTGCTGTTCGTGCCGTTTACGTGGCGCTGGAAATGAGCGCTGCCCGCGCCGGAATGCACATTGACCACAAGCAAAAATCCACACCGCCCCGCAAGTCTTATAACTTGCGGGGCGGTTTTTCAACGCCTTTCCCTGCCGGGTGCGCGGCGTGCGCCGACCCGCACCCTGAGCCTTCTCCTTGAGGAGAAGGCTTAAAAAATGCGCAGCAAATCTTATCTCTGCAGCTCATTCCATCCGAGGCGGGCCTTGCCCCCTCGGGCTCCCCTGCGGTTCTGTCACATTGCTCCGCTGCCACTAACTCCCCGCAAAACAGCGACAACCCCGCAGGCCGAAGCCTGCGGGGTTACCTCCGCGTATCCGCGGTCCATTCCATCCGAGGCGGGCCTTGCCCCCTCGGGCTCCCCTGCGGCTCTGTCACATAACTCCGCTGCCACTGACTCACTACAAAACAGCGACAACCCCGCAGGCCGAAGCCTGCGGGGTTGCCTCTCTATGACGCTGCAAGCGCAGCGGTCAGTATTTCTTAATTGGGACGCTGGAGAGTTGCGCCTTGGTCAGATCACTCCGACAGCTCTGCCTTCTTCTCGGCAGACAGCTTCTTGATCTTCGGGATGCCCCAGATGAACGCCGGGAGCACAACAACGATCAATGCATAGTAGCCGTCATAGCCGTAGATCTTGGAAATGATGGTCGACAGGCCGAGCAGGGAAACTGCATAGCACAGGCCGATGACGATCAGGCCGACGATGACGCTGCGGGCAGCCTTGCTCTTGATTGCCTTCGGGAAGCAGTGACCCTCGAAGCGCTGGATCATGGAGTAGACCAGCGTGACGGACGTGGACACGAACGCGCAGAACAGCAGGATGGTGTACACGACGAACAGCCAGGTGTAGCCGCTGCCCATGAGGGTGACAACGCTCTGGTTGGGGAGCTTCATCACATCGCCGATGTGGCGGGCCGCAAGGCTGGCAACCGTATCAACACCGGTGCTCTTGATGGCGCAGAGGATCGGGTACCAGCGCAGCAGCATGGCGCCGGAAGCGGCGAGCGCGCCGCCGTTCATGAGCCAGCCAAGGATGCTGGCGCGCTTGACGCCCTTGTGGGTCAGCTCGGTGGAAGCGGCGATCATGGCCGGGACGGACACGCACTGGAAAGCAGCGTACACGAACACGCCGCGCCAGACGCCCTCGAGGCCCTTCTGGGAGGTGACGTCAGCGATGGCCGGGATGGAAGCGTAGGCCGCGTTCTCAGTGGCCAGCTCCTGGGCAACCGCATCGATCGGAACGACAAAGCCCATGATGACCAGGATCGCGGTGACGATCAGGATCGCGGTGGAAAGAACGGTAGAAGCCTTGATGATCAGGTCAACGCCGAAGATCGACAGAAGGATCAGCAGGGCGATGATGACGAGGTTGCAGATGATATCGGGCAGGTCGATCAGGCTCTTGACGATGCCGCCGGCGCCGTCAACGCAGGAAGCGACCGCCGCGAGGATGATGATGATGTAGAAGACCTCAAAGAAAATCTCCATCCACGGCTTCGGATACAGGGCGCGATAGGTGTCCTTGTAGTTGTCGAAACCGCTGAGCTTGGCAAACTTCATCATGATGTACATGACGACGGCCAGGATGCCCATGGCCAGCAGCGGGAAGATTGCCGCAGTCCAGCCATACTGGACGAAATAGTTCACGACCTGGTTGCCGGTCGCGAAGCCGGCGCCCACGTGGGTGCCGAACCAGACAGACGCCACGGTAAAGGCGGCTGCCCAGCTGCTCTTGAGCTTTTTGTTATCCATTTTTTACCTCTCTCTTTTTGCTCTTTTTTTCTTTTCTCTCTTTTATTTCAATCCTGCCTCGTGCTCTCCTACCAACCGAGACAGGGCTCGAAATCCACACCCATGTGTTAATTTATGAACAAGTCGTTAACAACTCGGGATAGTAAATTTATAATTCTCTCACACGCAAAAGTCAATAACAGCCTCTTCCAATCCCCAATTTTTTTCAGTCATTTTCTGAAAATTGTCGGGTTGCACAAAATCCTGCATGTATTTTTATGCACTCTGATTCTGGCGTTTTTGTCATCTTTTGCGTGATTTTAGCACTCTGGCAGAAAGAAAACAGTTGCGGCGTCTACACTTTCGTGCTATCATAGCAACGCTGGGAGGTCAAATCTTTTGTCGAATCTCTGACAATCGAGTTTGGCATATTTTTGACGTTCGCCAACGGTTCCGGGACGTGCGATTGATGAATTTTTAACCATCATTTTTGCGTACACATCCACGGCCCCGTGTTGATTTCGGAGGGAGCGCGCACGTTATGAAGCTCGTAACATTTGAAAAAGACGGCCGCAGCGCCGTCGGCCTGCTCAACGCGGCCGGCACCGCCGTACATCCCGTGCCGGGCTGCGCGGACATGCAGGCGCTCATCGGCATCTGGCCGGTGCTGGACACTGCCGCCGTGCTGCGCGGTGCGGCCCTGCCGCTCGAGAGCGTGCGGCTGCTCGCGCCCATCCCCCGCCCGGTGCAGGACGTGATCTGCCTGGGCATCAATTATTTTGACCACGCCAAGGAGAGCGAGGCTGTCGCCGGCAAGGGTGTCAAGGCGCCGGACACGTTCCCGATCTATTTTTCCAAGCGCGTGGACGAGGCCGTCGCCCCCGGCGGCGACATCCTCAGCCACAGCGACCTGGTCGCCGACCTCGATTACGAGGCGGAGCTGGCCGTCATCATCGGCCGGCCCGCGTACAACGTCAGCGAAGCGGACGCGCTGGACTATGTGTTCGGCTACACCATTTTGAATGACGTGAGCGCGCGCACGATCCAAAACCAGCACAAGCAGTGGTACCGCGGCAAGAGCCTCGATGGCTTCACGCCGATGGGCCCGTGGATCGTCACACCGGACGAATTCGACGTGCGCAAGTCATGGAAGATCCAGAGCCGCATCAACGGCGAGCTCCGGCAGGACAGCACGACCGACTGCATGATCTTTCACGTGCCGTACGTGATTGCCGAGCTCAGCCAGGGCATGACGCTTCGGCCCGGCACGATCATCTCCATGGGCACGCCCGCCGGCGTGGGTATGGGCTTTGACCCGCCGAAGTGGCTGCACCCGGGCGACGTGGTCACGTGCAGCATTGATGGCATCGGCACCCTCACCAACACCGTTCGGTAATCCGCCGTCAGGCATACGCCTGCAGCGGCCGAAGATATCGCAAACAGAATCAGAAAAGGAGAGAAAAAGTTATGAAATTTGCAATGTATGGTTCCGGCGCAGCCGGCAGCGTCTTCGCTTCTTACCTGCGTAAGGGCGGTGCGGACATCATCCTCATCGACCGCTACGAGGCGCACATGAAGAAGGTCGCCGAGGAAGGTATGCACTTCACCATCCATCAGGAGGAAGAGGGCGGCTACAAGGATTACGATTACCAGCTCAAGGGCTTCCGCACCTACACCACCGCTGCTGACGCGGCCGCTGCGGAGGGCAAGGTCGACGTCATCATCTACATGACCAAGGCGACCCAGCTCGAGCAGGCCATCCAGGACTCCATGCCCGTCATCGGCGACACGACCGTCGCCGTCTCCCTCATCAACGGCCTCGGCAACGATGACAACCTCTTCAAGGTCTTCCCGAAAGAGCGCTGCATCATCGGCTCCGGCGTGCTGGGCACGGCTCTGCCCGAACCCGCACACTGCGTGTCTACCCCGGCCGGCGGCGTGCAGATGAACTTCGGCGGTGCGGTCCGCTCGGAGCTCAACGACGCGGCTTGCGCCGAGATGCTCAAGTGCTATCGTGCCGGCGGCTGCGACGCCTACTGGCGCGACGGCGAGCCGGGCACCGACAACAACATCTATAAGTTCATCTGGAAAAAGGTCTGCGTGAACGCCACCGTCAACACCGTGTGCGCGGTCCTGCGTCTGAAGATCGGCGAGGTCGAGGCGGATCCGTTCGGCCAGTGGCTGTTCCACAGCGTTATCCGCGAGACCTGCGCGGTCGCGACCGCCAAGGGTGTGCCGATGGACGCCGATGAGTTCATCGCCCACGATCATCAGGACATCGTCACCAACATCGCGGACTACTATCCGTCCATGTGCCAGGATATGCTCTTCAATCACCGCCAGACCGAGATCGACGTGCTCAACGGCAAGATCGCTGAGTACGGCGAGCAGCTGGGCATCGACACCCCGGTGTGCAAGGTCCTGTCCCAGGTCGTGCGCTGCATCCAGGGCAACTACGACAAGCAGTACCTGAAGTAATTTCCCACCCCGGATTTTCTCTGCCGGCCGGCCAACAACCGGCCGGCAGTCTGCTAAGGAGGCAAACGCATGAAAATTGCAATGATCGGCTCCGGCGCTGCCGGCAGCGTGTTCGCCGCCTATCTGCGCAAGGGCGGCGCCGAGCTCTGGCTCGTCGATAAGTACAAAGCGCACATGGACAAGATCGCGGCCGACGGGCTGGTCTTTCGCACGCCGGAGGGCGAGGAGGTGCTCACGGGCTTCCACACAAGCGCCACCGCGCACGACATCGGCACCATGGACATGGTCATCCTCATGGTCAAGGCCACGCAGACCGCGGACGTCATGGCCGACACCATGCCCTGCATCGGGCCGGAGACGGTCGTCGTCTCGCTGCAGAACGGCCTCGGCAACGACGAGGTGCTCGCCCAGTTCGTGGAGACCGACCGCATCCTCTATGGCAGCGGCCTGATCGGCACGGAGCTCGCCGGCCCCGGCGTGTGCGTGAGCAAGCCGGAAAAAGGCATCCAGATGCACTTCGGCGCCGTGCACAACAACCCGAAGGCCGACGCCGCCGGCAAGGCGCTCGAGGCGTGCTTCCGGGCGGGCGGCTGCAATGCGAGCTTTGACGAGGACGTGCGTCCGTACATCTGGAAGAAAGTCATCGCCAACAGCGGCTACAACGGCGTAAGCGCCGTCATGCGCCTGAAGGTGAAGGAGACGTTCGCCGACCCCTACGGCCACGACATCGTCATGCACGTCTGGAAAGAGGGCTGCGCTGTCGCGCAGGCGCTCGGCATCGGCGACCTCTGGCCGCTCATGGAGAAGGAAGAGCCGAACATCGTCGCAAACCTCGGCAACTACTATCCCTCCATGGCGCAGGACGCCGTGCTGCACCAGCGCCAGACAGAGATCTCCGTGCTCAACGGCGCCATCGCGCGCTACGGCGAGCGGCTGGGCGTGCCCACCCCGTTCAATACCGTCATCACGAAGGTCATCTCCTGCATCCAGAACAACTACGACAAGCAGTATCTGGGCTGAGGCGGCCGCGTAGAGGCCGGCATGCAGCCAAACAAACTTTATAAAAAGCAGATCCCCTCCGTGTGCTTTCCTGCACACGGAGGGGATCTTTGCATATTCAGGAGACGGTCGGAAATCACGCGAGACTCAAGATGTGCCGGATCTCCTCAAGGTCTCCGACAAAATAAATGCCCTCCTGCCGCTCCTCGGACGACAGTCCCTTTTCGATCATATGCCCCAGAAGCGCCTGCAGCGCATTGTAGTAACCGTTCAGGTTGTAGAGAATGCACGGCGCGTCCAGATGTTTCAGAGACACCTTCGACATGACCTCCGTGATCTCCTCGAGCGTTCCCGTGCCGCCGGGGAAGGCGATAAAGGCATCGCCGAGCTCGATCATTTTGCGTTTGCGCTCCGTCATGTCCTCGGTCACGATCAGCCTGGTCAGGCCGTCGTGCTGGAATTCGTTTTCGATGAAGCACCGCGGCTCGACGCCGGTCACTTCACCGCCGGAGAGCAAAACGCTGTCCGCGATCGCACCCATCAGTCCGGATCTGGAGCCACCGTAGACCAGCGCGTTTCCGCTGCTGCCGATCCAGGTCCCCAGCTCTTCGACCGCTTTGCGCAGACCGGGGTCGTTTCCTTCATTTGCGCCAAGATAAACGGTAATATTCATACACAATCCCTCCGATCACGCTTCGGCCGGTACAAAAACGGCAGTCAGACTCTTCGCCTGACTGCCGGCAGGTAAACATCCACCCGTAATATAATATACTGCTGCGGATCGCTTGTCAACGGCTCTTGCTCCCGCAAAGTCGTCCGTCCGTCCCGTCCGCGCTGCCAATACCGATTTTCAGTCGTTCCCGCTTGGCTTTTTGTGCGCGCCGCCGAGCAGGTACCGCGCGACCAGCTCGGCGCAGCCGGCGGCCAGCGGCAAACTCCGCATGCCCCACGCCCTGTACGCCCAAGCGGAAGACGAGCAGGATCATCAGCGCAAAATACATAGACAGATCCACGTACAGATACAGATTCCCACAGCGGATCGTGGCCGCCGTGATCTTGTCCGCGCTCATAAACAGGTACTGGTATGCACCATTGATCGTCAGGAGCATGCCGGCGCCGCCGAGAACCAGATACATGGCGAGCCCGATCAGCAGACTCTTGCCCGTTCCGCGCCGGATCCGGTCCTGCCTGCCCGCGCCCAGATTCCGCGCGTTGAAGCTGACGATCGCGGTGCTGAGCGCATTCATCGGACACATCAGGAAATTGTTGAGCTTGTTGGCGGCGCCGAATCTGTTCTGGGCGGGGTTTCCGGCCGCCATGATGCCGTCTTGCCCGATGTCAAACCCGACCAGCGCGCTGCATCACGATGATGCCGATTGCCAGCACCGAAAACGGAAGTCCCATCGGCAGACCCTGACCCAGGTGCTGCGCATATACGCAGACCTCCGCATGAAAATCCTGTCCGGAAAGATGAAAGGCATACAGCAGGCACATGACCGCGCTCACCGCCTGCGCCAGCACCGTGGCAGCCGCCGCGCCGACGACACCGAGCCGGAACGCAAGGATAAACAGCAGGTCGAGCCCGATATTCAGCACGGTGGAAAACAGCAGAAAGACGAGCGGCGTTGTCGAATCACCCAGACTGCGCAAAACGGAGCAGATCAGATTGTAATAGAGCTGCGCAAAGATCCCGATAAAAATGACCAGCGAATACTGATAGGCCGCCCTCCAGACGCCGGGGTTTGTCTCGGACAGACCGTTGAACCGGAGCAGGGGCTTGAGCGTCCATATGGCGATGCCGGTCAGCGCGCAAGTGACAAAACTCCGCCGAGAACAAGCTGCACCGCAAAGGATCTGTGGACTCTGGCCTGATCGCCGCGCCGCGACCGCACCCTCGCCGTCCGGAATCACACCTCACTGGCCACGCAAAACGATCTCATTCTGCGGCCGAAAATCACATCGGCCGCGCAAAAACACCCCCTGTGCTCTGCACAGGGGGTGTTCGCTATGGTTGGGTTTTCCGTCAGCGCTGCGCGCTTAGCGGTTGGGGTACTTCTGGGCCAGCTCGGCCTCGAGCGCATCCCAGTCACGCTGCTGCGTGATCTTCGTCCACGTCTCGGGCGACGTGTTGCTCACGCGCTCGTAATCGTGGCTGTTGGTGGCCTCCTGCACGGGCTCATAGTACCAAGCGTTCGGATTGCTGTTGTCCGGCCACTTGACCATATCGTCCAGGAAGTGATCCTTGTCCGGCGTGCGGAACAGAACGTTGTTGATAATCTCCATGACCTCGGCGCGGGTGATCTCCGCATTCGGGCGGAACGTGCCGTCCGGCAAGCCGCTGACCAGGCCAAGGGCCGCCGCGCGGTTGATGTACTCGCGCGCCCAGCTGTCGGAGATATCGGAGAACGCGTCGCCCTCGACCTCCGGCGCGTGGAAGAACAGCGCCGCGATCGTGGCGAACTCCGCGCGGGTGATGTGCTCCTGCGGGCCGAATCTGCCGTCCGGGAAGCCGGCGAGGATGCCGGCGTTCGTCAGCGTGGCGACCTGATTGCTGTACCAGCTGTTGGCCTCCACATCCGGGTACGGATACGTGGTGCACCAGACCTGTTCGCGCGCATCGTCCTGCAGCAGACGGTAGAAGATCGTGGCGACCTCTGCACGCGTGATGTTGTCGTTCGGGCCGACGTTGCCGTTCGGGTAGCCGACGATGTACGCGTCGTGCTTCTCACGCTCCAGCGGCGGAGGCGGCACTTCGTTGTCCTCGACGGAGAACACGAACGCGATGTGCGCAGCCGCTTCCTGGAACGCATTGCCCATGGCGGGGTCGACCTCGATGGTCACGTCCAGATCGACCGGGTCAGTCTTGGGGCTGACCTCGGCAATGAAGACGTTGCTCTTGAGACCCTCGCTCGCGTCGAGCTGGCTGAAGAGCTTCGCGGTCTTGTTGGACGCGAGCACAACGCCGTTTTTCGACACGGTCATGCTGATGTGATCGAGCACATCGTTGTACGAGATGGCGGAGCCCTCCTTGGCGGAGGCGTCGCCGTCGATTTCCGCGCGCAGATAAATCTTTGCGCCCTGCGCGCCGTTTTTGCTGTCGGCCTGCACGCGGATGGTCTGCGTGAGGCTGTCGCCGGGCATGCAGTCGGAGAAGTTCGGGAACAGGTTCGTGTCCGAGCCCTTGCCGGTGTGGGTGAAGGTGAAGTGTGCGTTGGTGCCGTCAGAGCCGTCATAGTACGTGACGGTGGGGATGTTCGCCTCGCCCGTCGCCCAGATGCCCAGTCCGGCGGCCAGTGCGGCCACCAGCACGAGGGCGACGATCGTGGTAAGCTTCTTGTGTTTCATACCGTTGCCCTCCTTATGGTGTCGTGGTGGTTGCTGGCGGGATCAGTTTGCTGGTTGCGGAATCAACGTCCACGCCCCAGCTCGCTGTCACAGCCTTGCTCGGCACGGCCTGAATGCTCTCGGCCAGAACCGTCACCTCGAGGTGATAGCCATCGGGTGCACCTTCCGGCTGCTTGATGGGGTTACCATCAAGCAGGTTGGACGTTTCGCCATTCAGTGCGACCGGCATCTTGTAGTAGTAGATGCCGCCTTTCTCGAACCAATCACTATTTGTGATCGTCGGCGCTGGCACCGGAGTCGCAGAGACGTTTCCGTCTTTGTCTACCCAGTTGCACACCAGCTTGACGCGGACGTAGGACGTGGCCGTGCCCTTGTTCATGACGGTTATACTCGTCTTCTGGTTGTCATCAAATTTCTCTTCGATCTTAATTTCGGATGTGGCAGCCTTGAACGTGTTGGTCACCGGAGCGGTATTCGCCTTGAGCAGGGCAAAGGTGGTGCCGACTGCCAGCGCGAAGATCAGGCACAGGGAGAGGATGAGCGCGGCTTTTCTCCCGCCTGAACCGTTAAAGATACGTTTCATGTGTCATCCCTCCTATTCAGTTCTTAACGTTGACTTGATCAATCTTTTTGCCGTCATTTACCCACTTGTTGATCACTTCGGCAAAACTCGTGAGCCAGTTGGTACCCTTGTAGGCGTTGGTGAACTCTGCCGTCGCGTGATCTTCCGCAGCATTGGCCTTCAGTTCTTTTTTAACATCGTTTCCGGATGTCAAGTCATACTGCCACGACCACTGGGTATCTTCCGTAACGGTATAAGTACCGATCGGCAGGCCCGTAATGGTCTTGCTCGCTCCGCCTTTGACCGCGACGGTGGTAATCACATTTCCGTTTGTATCCTTCACTGTGAACACGAAGGACTGTCCGTTGTTCTGGCCGGTCACCTTCTTGGAAATGGTCAGGCTGCAGGTATTGACCGTGATGGTGAACGGAACCGGCTCGCTGCTGACAGCCTGCTGTGTCCCTACCTGTGTGGGCGAAACTGTGCACGTCACTGTATAGGTCGTGTTCTCTTTCGGAGCAACAGTGCCGCTGCTTTCTGCATCCTTCCACTCCCACGTGCCGGTAGTTGCCCCAGCAAGAACCGTATAGGTACCGAGCTCATTATCGTCGGCATCCTTTACCGTGTAAATCACATCTACATAAGCGTTGTTCGTGCTGTCAAACGCATAGTCCGTATGCACAAGCTGCGCCAAATCGGCAGTTTCACCAAGATAAATCGCCTTGTCGTCCGCCGTCGGTGCGATGCTGTTCACCTGCACATCCTGCGTCGGAACCGTGAACGGCTTGATCATGGTGCCATCCGGATAGATACCGGACTTTTCATCATTTGTGGGAACTTGATTGCCACCGAGGAAACCATCTGTCACGGCGACATCAAACTCGATAATCAGCTTCTTACCACGCGTTCCATCCGTCTTAACATTTTCGGAAACATAGTATTGGTTGAAATCAAAGCCCGTCACATTAACGGCGCGCGTGGCCGAATCAATTGTCGCTTTTACCGAAGCGGGAGCAGCCGACGCTCCATCGAACGAACCATTTCCGTTGTAATCCGCAGTGTACAAGCGAATATTTTCAGGCGTTTCCGGAACCGTGAAGTACGGCGTCACGATGTCTTTGATGACTGTGCTGCTGCCAAGGTCGATGTTGGCACTGCCGATCGTCTGGCTGATGGAGGTGAAAATGTTCTTCAGGGATGCAGAGTCAGCTGCATTCTTGTAGTAGCCAGTGGCAGTCTGGTTAAAGTTTTGGGTGATCGTATAAGTGATTTTATAATGAATCACACCCAAGCCCTTAGTCTCACGCTTCAAGCCAACTTCCGCAGCATCTTCAAAATTGCTGGACAGCAAATTCAGGAATCGGTTTCCGGCCGGCCTGTCTGCTTCCGGAAAATCTGTTCCCGGAAAAAGCCCCCAGGTATCCTTCACCCATTTTGAATTCACCGTGCCGTTGCTATTGGTATCAAAACCACTGGCACCGTACATCTCGTCCGGATTCGCGCCATTGAAAATACCGACCGAATACACCGTCGCACCGGAATCCTTCAAGGCCTTTGCACTCTGGATAGCAGTATTTGCAACGTTCGTACTGAAATCGCTCTGCGTCGTCGGCACACCGTCCGTGAACACAACCACAACCTTCTGCCGCGTCGTGTTGCTGCCCGTGTAGTTGTAGCCGCTGCCCATCAGCGTCTCTGCCTGCTTCATGCCGTCACCCACATTGGTTGCGCCACTCGGAGTGTCGGGAAGCCCGGTGATCTCCCCTTGAAGTGTCATTTTGCCGTCCTGTGATACAGGCGTCCAGCCCTGCAGCACGGATGCGTCCGAGCCGAATGTCACGATGGAGATCCGGTGATCCGACTTCTCCGCGTCATATTTGTCCGCCACAGCGCCGATGAACTGGTTCACAGCCTGCTTCATCGCATACTGCCGGCGGCTTGTGTCGTTGTTGGTGCTGTTGCCGTTGAAGTCATACGCCATCGAGCCGGACTGATCCAGCACAAGCACGACGTCCACCGGCGTTGTTGAGGTCGTCGTCGTCACTTTGCCGGTCGTAAATGCCTCCATGCGGATCGTATAGCTGCCATCCTCATTGGCAGTCGCCGTCTTGGACAGGTTCAGGCCGTCCTTGAATTCACCCGCACCGCTGGCGCGCGCAGCACGCAAAACCGGCTGCACCGAAACAGCGGGCAGGAACGGGCCGGCCGCCGTATACACAACTGTCTGAGGCGCTTGGACTTGGGCCGCTTCTGTGCTCTCGGCCGGGGTATCGGAGGTGTCCTCCGCCACGCCGGCGCCGAGGAACAGGCACATGCTCAGCAGCATGGCCGCGCAGAGGACGAGCGAGAGAATGCGTTTTTTCATGTTTTCGTCCTCCTTTCTCAGGCTGTCGGGATCGGATCGATCTGCGTGCTCGAAGTGCTCACCTCGACCGTTCCGACGTGCTTCCACGCGTCAATGGGGCCGTACTTGTCCAGGTTCGCCGTCTGGACGGCCTCGGCCGTGACGTAGATATGCACCGTGGTGTTCTGATATTCATTGCCCATGTCCTTGCTGAACGTGACGTGGTTGAAGAGCTTCGACGTGGCAGCCTTCGGCGAGAGGGTACCATTATAATAATAGTATCCGTCCGCGCCGGGGATCCAGTCAGTGTCGTTCAGGTCGAGCGTGAGCAGGCTCCTGTCCGTGAGCGGGACAAGCTCGCCATTCGCGGCGACCACCTCAGGCGTGATCTTCACGCGGGTGTAAAACGCGCCGGAGCCGACGTTCTCCACATAAACCACTTTGTCCACGACGCTGCCGGGCACGGCGCTCACCGTCGTAAACGGTTGGCCGCTGCCGTCCTCGTCGTGCAGTGCAAGCTTGACGGAGCCCATCGTGATGACGTTATCCGCCCGGCCGACAGCCGAGAAGTACGCCCACGTGCCAACCGCCAGCAGCGCCACCACCAGGACGAGCACCGCCGCGATGGTCCACTTCTTCTTCATGCACAAACCACCTTTCTCCTCAAAGGAATGTCCAAAAAAGTGCTGAAACTCTCCGCGCCCGGGAGGGCGCGCGCAGGAAATTTTGTGGGATCTCCATTTCTGTCTGCGCGCGGACGGCGGCAGCTCCGCCGCCCGCGCCCGGACGGAACCGGGGTTCCCCGAGCCGAGCCGGGGATAAAGGGCCGAAAGGGGCCGGGGAAGCTTTGGCCCGGCCGGCATCTGCGCCGGACGGAAGCCAGCCCCTTTCGGGCCCGTAGGCTCCGAGTGGGGCGGCGCGCAGCGCCGCCCCATCGGGGTTGCCGGGGAATTACTTGTCAAACGCGGCAAAGGCAGCGTCCCAAGTGGTGAAGCCGTCCGCCTGAATGGCTTCTGCAACAACATTGATGTTGAAGTTGAAGCTGTCCACAACGGTCTCACCAGGGATGGTGACCTGCGTAAAGACAGGTGTTGCAGCCTTCGGGGCAAGCTTGTCCGCATACTTCATGACGAAAGTAAACGTGCCGTCTTCGCCCATGATGACATTGCCGGTGTAGCTCCAGCCGTCGCCGAGCTTGAAGATTTTCGCCAGCTTCTCGCCGGTCGCGTCATTCGCGGCTTCGATCAGGCCAAGCTGATTGAGCTGCTCCGTGTTCGCCTTGACAACGATCTTTGCGCGGATCCATGCGTCGTTCGCCCCGACGTTGGTCACGGTCGGGTCCTTGTCCACGATCAGGCCGGGGTAGACGTTGTAGGTGTTCTCCGTCACACGGCCGCTGCCGGTCGGAGCGTTCGGATTCGCGTTCGTCTCATCGAGCGTGATCGCGACGTTGCCCATGGTGAAGGTGTTGTCCGCGGTCTTCGTATCGGTGAAGTACGCCAGCGTGCCGCCGACGACGAGCGCCGCGACGAGCATGACTGCGATGGCAGCCACAAGAATCGTTTTCTTCTTCATATGTAGCGTTCTCCTTTTCTGTTTTTCCGCACAGTCCTCTGCGCGTCAGTTACATAGGGAAATCGCGAGGGAAATTATTCGCCAGTGGTGGTGCCGAAGCACTGGTTGAATGCCTCAGTCGCGGACTTGAAGCCAGCAGCCTGGCACAGATAGCCATTAAAGACGAGGTCGCCAGAAATGGTGCTCACATTGCTACCCACAGAAATCTGATTGTTAGTGAGGATTGCATAATTACCTTCCGAGCCAGCCGGGAGCACGTTGTCGCTGCCGACTTTGTAAACATAGACTTTCTCTCCGGCTTTCAAGCCGTTAATTCCACTGACTTCAGCCCACTTGTCGGCATCCACGCTGTAGGTGATGCCCGCGCTGGTATCCGTGACCTTCACGAAAAGGTAAGCCGGAGCCTGCGTTTTCTCGCCAATGGTGATAAACGGATCCTTCGGAGCCGTCGTGCCCGGAACCAGCTTGTCATAGGTGTTAGAGGTTGCCACCTGTTTTTCACCAGCTTCGGTCAACACATAATCATACACGCCCTTCGTGTCATTGTATGCGACCTTATGCTCCTGCAGCGCGAACTTGGTGTTATCAATCACATTGCCAACAGCAAAGGTGTTCTTGACCTCACCGGTCTGCGCCTTCAGGTACGCCCACGTCGCGCCAACCGCCAGCGCCACGACGAGCACGAGCGCGATGGCGATCGTCAGAGTTTTCTTCTTCATGTAATGTTTTCCTCCCTTAAATTTTGTTCAAAGCTTCCTATGTCCAACAGCACCGTGCCGGGCGCTGCCAGCAATCACTAAATTAATGCACGAACAGGCAAAATATTGCACGGGACCTTTATTTTTCCATATTTTCGCCGGAATTTTTGGCATCCGGGGCATCGCTGGGCTTGTCCGCGGCGCGGCGGGCCGCGTCGCGCGCGTCCGCCTCCGACGCTTTGCGCAGCACATCCGGCAGGAACGTCAGGATGATGAGCACGAGCGCGAGCGCGATGGCCAGATACATGCCGGGCGGGTTCGAGACCCAGTGCGAGACATAACCCAGGTACGGGATGGTGAACACCGGGCGGCCGATGAGGTTCTTGAAATAGACGGGTGCGCCGTCGGGCGCATCGTTTGCGTCTCCCTTCGTGTAAAAGTGCTGATTTTCCGCATCAATGGAGACGACGCGGTGCGTGACAACGTCCAGATCCTCATTCAACACAAACGTGATCGGATCGCCGACCTGCACGTCCTCGGGCGCGCAGGGCTTGACATAGATGAGCGAGCCGGTGTGATAAGTCGGTTCCATGCTGCCGGACAGGACGCACATCGGCCGGAGGCCGACCAGCCGGACCCCCACCAGAAGCAGCGCCAGAATGACAACCAGGATCACCAGCACGGTGGTGACAGCGTTCCACACCTTCTGAACTCTCTTTGACATCTGTGACCTTCCTTTCCGCTCCGCTGCATTTCCCCCCCTTCGCGGAGACGCCGGCCCGTGCCCGGAAACCGGAACGATCATAGCACACGACAGACGCAGAATGCGTCGAAACCGCGCGCAGATGAATCGCGCAGTTTCCCAAAGTATACCACATTCTCCACAAATGTGGAAGGAGAATTGTTCACAATTTCCCAGGTGTGATTTTGGCAATAACAGACAAGAGGCTGCAAAATATGCCGAAAAACGTGCAAATTCTGCTGCGCCGCGGAGCGCTTGTTTTTGGTAATTCCTATTGTACTTTGCGGGCGCGGATGCGTCAAGGGGAAAAGGCCGGATGCATCCGGTCTTTTCCATTCATTCAATTTGAGACGGGCGGGCCCCCTCGAGCGCCCCTGCCGAGGCGCCACATTCTTACCTTTTCTTAAATATGACACATGGCGACTTGTTTTTGCGCGAAAAACATGATAGGATAGGGTCGATTATGGACATTTATCGGAAAGGAGCTGGCACGCATGGAAACCAACGTGCTCGACTGGCTGGAAGCCACCGCCGCAGCCTGTCCGGACAAGGCCGCTTTTCTCGACGAGGACAGCGCGGTGACCTTTGCCGACGTGCGGCGCGAGGCGCGCGTCATCGGCACGGCGGCGGCAAAGTTCCGCCGCGGGCAGAAAAAGCCCATCGCCGTCATGAGCGGGCGCAACGCGCACACGCCGGCGGTGTTTCTCGGCGCGGTGTACGCCGGGTGCTGCTACGCCCCGATGGACGGGACAATGCCCGTGCACCGGCTCAACTCTATTTTAAATACGCTCGACACCGACCTGATGATCGTGCAGCGCGCGTTTTACGACAAGGCGAAGACGCTGGACTTCGGCGGCACGATCCTCATCGCGGAGGACCTGCTCGAAGGCGGCGAGGACGCGGCGCTGCTCGCAGACTGCCGCGCGCGGGCCAGAGAGCTCGACCCGCTGTACATCATCTTCACCTCCGGATCGACCGGCACGCCCAAGGGCGTGATCACGGCGCAGCACTCGCTCATGTGCTACATCGAGGACTACGCCGGCGTGATGGGCATCGCGCGCGAGGACGTACTCGGCAACCAGTCGCCGCTGGACTACATCGCCGCCGTGCGCGACATTTACCTGCCGCTGCGCTTCGGCGCGACGACGGCCATCATCCCGAAGGAACTTTTCATGTCGCCGGAGCGTCTGTTCGCATACATGAACGACAAGGGCGTGACGGCCGTGGGCTGGAGCGTCTCGGCGCTGACGGTGCCGGCCGCGCTCGGCGCGTTCGAGTGCAGCGTGCCGCAGCACCTGCGCAAGGTGTGCTTCTCCGGCTCGGTGATGCCGTGCAGCTGCCTGCGCCAGTGGCAGCTGGCGCTGCCGGAGGCGAAGTTCGTCAATCAGTACGGCCCGACGGAGGCCACCGCCTCGTGCACGTATTATGTCGTGCCCGGTCCGGTGGAGGACAGCGACGTGCTGCCGATCGGCAAGCCGTACCCGCACTACGAGGTGTTTCTGCTCTCGGAGCAAAACGAGGCCGTGCCCGACGGCGAGATCGGCGAGATCTGCGTCAAGGGGCCCATCCTCGCGCTGGGCTACTACAACAGCCGCGAGAAAACGGCCGAGAGCTTCCTGCAAAACCCGCTCAACCACGCTTACGACGAGCGCATCTATAAAACCGGCGACCTCGGGCACTTCGCGCCCGACGGCAACCTCATGTTCCACGGCCGCAAGGACCGGCAGGTCAAGCATCTCGGCCACCGCGTGGAGCTCGGGGAGATCGATCTCGCCGCGGCGAAGGTGCCCGGCGTGGAGGACTGCTGCGCGCTCTATGACCAGGTGCACGAGCAGATCTGGCTGTTTTACACCGGCGAGGGCGTGACCAAGCGCGACATCGCCGTCGCCCTGCGCGCCGACCTGCCGGGCTTTATGGTGCCGCGCAAGATCGAGCAGCTCGAGGCCATGCCCCGGCTCGACAACGGCAAGACGAATATGCGCGCGCTGGCCGAGCGCATCACCGCCGCCAAACACTGATTTCGCTTACTTTACTTACTTCAGGAGGTATATCAATCATGGAACAGGAACTGATGGACATTCTGACCGATCTGCGCCCCGACGTGGATTTTGAGACCGAGACCGCCCTCATCGACGACCACATTCTCGAGTCGTTCGACATCGTGTCGCTCGTCGCGGCGCTCAACGACGCGTTTGACATCGAGATCGGCGCCAAGGACCTCGTGCCGGAGAACTTCAACTCCGCCAAGCGTCTGCTGGCCATGGTGCAGCGCCTGCAGGACGAGGACTGATGGACAAAACTGCACTCCGGACGGCGGCCGAAAAGTACGGCACGCCGCTGTATCTGTTTGATCTGGATGCCTTCACGGCGCGCGCTCAAAGGGTGCGCGCCGCGTTCGGCTCTGATGTGCATCTGTGCTACTCCATGAAGGCCAATCCCTTCGTGCTGCGCGGCCTGCCGGACGTGTTCCGCTGGGTGGAGGTCTGCTCCCCCGGCGAGCTGACGATCTGCGAAAAGCTCGGCATCCCGCCCGAGCGCATTTTGTACTCCGGCGTGAACAAGGGCGCGGACGATGTCGCGCGCGCCGTCGCGCTGGGGGCAGATCTGCTCACGGCCGAGAGTACGCTGCACTTCGAGCTCATCTGCGCCGCCGCGGCCGCGCAGGGAAAGCACGTGCACGTGCTGCCGCGGCTGACCGCCGGCAGCCAGTTTGGCATGGATCCCGACGCGCTGGCGGATCTCGTCGCCCGGCGCGCGGAGTTCCCGAACGTGACGATCGTGGGCATCCACTACTTTTCCGGCACGCAAAAGCGCAAGGACAGCGTGATTGCCAAGGAGCTCGCGCATCTGGACGAGTACCTCACGATGCTGCACGATAAGTATGGCTTCACGGCGCAGCACGTGGAATACGGCCCCGGGCTGAACGCCGAGTGCTTCCGTGACGACGCCGAGGCGCGCGACTGCGCGCTGCTCGACGCGGCGGCGGAGCATATCCGTGCTTTCGGGGCAAAGTACCCGCTCACGATCGAGATGGGGCGCTTTTTCGCCGCGCCGTGCGGCACGTTCCTCACCGGCGTGGCGGATGCCAAGTGCAACCTCGGCGTGAACTACGCCGTGTGCGACGGCGGTATGCACCAGGTCAAGTATGACGGCCAGCTCATGGGTATGCAGGCCCCGCCGCTGACGCTTCTGCGCGAGAGCGCGGACGCGGCCGAGCCATGGATGCTCTGCGGCAGCCTGTGCACCACGGCGGACGTGCTGGTGCGCGAGGCGCAGCTGCCGCCTCTGCGCGTGGGCGACGTGATCGCCCTCGGCCGCTGCGGCGCGTACTCCGTGACGGAGGGCGTGTCCGTGTTCCTGTCGCGTGACCTGCCGCGCGTGGCGCTGTACCGCGACGGGGCCTTCACGCTCGTGCGCGACCGGTTCGCGACCGACGTGCTCAACACCTGCCAGACGCTGGAGGACGGAAAATGACTCTGACATCGCTGTCGTTTTATCTGCTGGTGCTCGCGCTGCTGGTGCTGTACTACCTGGTGCCAAAACGGTTCCAGTGGGTGGTACTGCTCATCGGCAGCTACGCGTTTTACGCGTTCGTGTGCCTGCGGTACATGGGCTTTATCGTCATCACGACGCTCACGACCTACTTCGGCGCCCGCGGCATGGACGCCATGACCGCGCGCATGGAGCAGACCGTCGCCGCGCACAAGCAGGACTGGGAGCGCGAGGAACGCAAGGCGTACAAAAAGCGCTGCAAATCCCGCCGCAAGGCGCTCATGATCGGCATTCTGGTGTTCAACTTCGGCATTCTTGCCGTGCTGAAATACTATAACTTCTTTGCCGAGTCCATGGAGGCGCTCTTCGCGTCCATGGGGCTGACGGTCTCGCTCGGCCACATCGGACTGCTGCTGCCGCTGGGCATCTCGTTTTACACGTTCCAGTCCATGGGCTATGTGCTGGACGTCTATCGCGAGAAGGTCCCCGCCGAGCGCAACGTCGGCAAGCTCGCGCTGTTCGTGTCCTTCTTCCCGCAGATCATTCAGGGCCCGATCGGTGTGTACGACCAGCTGGCGCACCAGCTCTATGACGAGCACAAATACAACTTTGACAACATCCGCTACGGCGCGGAGCTGATCCTGTGGGGCTTTTTCAAGAAGCTCGTCATCGCCGACCGCGCCGTGGGCATGATCCACACCGTCGCCGGGGCGTACACCGACTACGCCGGCACCTACGTGCTGCTGGCCGCGCTCGTATACGCGCTGCAGCTGTATGCCGACTTCTCCGGCGGCATCGACATTTCGCGCGGCGTGGCGCAGATGTTCGGCATCACCATGGGCGAAAACTTCCGCCGGCCGTACTTCTCGCGCACGCTCACCGAGTACTGGCACCGCTGGCACATCTCGCTCGGCGACTGGCTGCGCAACTACCTGTTTTACCCGCTGTCGATCTCGAAGGCGTTCCTCAACTGGGGCCGCCACGCCAAGCAGCACCTCGGCAACCACATCGGCAAGGTCCTGCCGACGGCCGTGGCCTCGCTCATCACGTTCCTCGTCATCGGCATCTGGCACGGCGCGAGCTGGAAGTACGTCGCCTTCGGCTTCTGGAACGGCATGGTCATCCTCGTGTCCACGCTGCTGCAGCCGGTGTCGGACAAGGTCGTCGCCGGATTGCACATCGAGCGCAAGAGCGCGTGGTATCAGGTGTTTTCCATGCTGCGCACGTTCGTGGTCGTGCTCATCGGCTATTACTTTGACATTGCCGACGGCTTCCGCGCCGCCATGGGCATGATGGCCAAATCCGTGACCGACCTGCACCTGTCGCAGCTGCGGCCGAGTGCCGTGCTCGAGGCTCTGCCGCTGACGAAGTATGACTGGGCCGTGCTGCTGTTCGGCACGATCGTGATCTTCGTCGCCTCCGTCATTCAGGAGCGCTCGCAGCGCACCATCCGCGAGATGCTCGACGAGAAGTGCCTCGCCCTGCGCTGGGTCGTGCTGCTCGGCGGCATTTTCGCCGTCGTGCTCATGGGCGTTTACGGCCCGGGCGTGCAGGCGTCTGAGTTCGTGTACATGCAGTTTTAAGCCATGGGCAGCAGACGCGTCTCCAAAACCCGAACGGCGCTGCGCGCGGTCATTTTCGTGCTCATCGCTGTGCTGGGCATCGGGCTCATTTCGCCGGCCTTCGTTGTGAACAACGAGTGGGACATGCGCCACGTGCACGGCTTCTTCCTCGAGCCGGAGGGCAGCCTCGACGTGGTGCTCATCGGTGCGAGCCAGCTCTACACGGGCTACAGCGCCCCGCTCGCGTGGCGGGACTATGGCTTTACAAGCTATCCGCTGGCCGTGTCGAACATCCCCGCCCGGCTCTACGGCTCCCTGCTCACGGAGGCTGTCAACCGCCAGCACCCGAAGCTCATCGTCGTGGATATCGACGGCTTCCTCACGGACGAGGACCCCGAAAAGCTCGAGGCCAATCTCCGCAAGTGGCTCGACAATATGCCCTGGTCGCGCAACAAGATCGAGACCATCCGCACCTGCGTGCCTGCGGAGCTGCAGACCTCGTTTTACTTCAACATCGCAAAATACCATGCCAACTGGTACCAGCCGGACACGTGGCTGCCGGTGCAGCAGCGTCTGCGCGCGATGGACAAGACCGGCTACTCGCTCACGAAGAGCTTTGAGGCCATCGGCCAGTCGCTCACAGCCGCGGACGAGGCGGACACCCGGCCGCTGACGCTCAGCGACGTAAACGCGCAGTACCTGCGTGATTTCTGCGCGCAGGCACAAGCCCTTGGCGCGAATGTGCTCTTCCTGCGTATGCCGCACCGCACGCAGACGACCGACCCAAACGTGTTTGCCGATGTGGCGGCCGTGGTCGGCAGCTACGGCTACGACCTGCTCGACCTGCACGACGCGTTCGACACGATCGGGCTCGACCGCTGCGCCGATTTCATGGACTCCGACCACCTCAACGCCATCGGCATGGAGACCTTCACCGCCTGGTTCGGGCAGTATCTCTCGAAACACTATGACCTGACGACTGCGCACAGCGAGACCGTCACCGCCGAGTGGCAGCGCTGCGCCGATTTTATGGCGCAGATCCTGCCCACCTGCCAGCAGCAGGCGGCGGACAACACCAAACAGACCCTCAACGAGTTTTCGGCGGCGTTTGACGCCTACCGCTGACCCGATGATTCGACCGTGCCGCCCCGGCACAGAAAGCGCAAAGCCTATGCAGCAACGTTCCAAGCCTCAAAAACGCGCCCTGCGTGCCGTCATCTTTCTGCTCATCGTCGTGCTGCTCTACAGCGCCGCAGCCAATGTGCTGAGCGTGAACAATACGTGGGATATGCGCCATATCCGCGGCTTTTATCTGGAACCGCAGGATTCGCTCGACGTCGTCATGCTCGGCACGAGCGAGCTCTACACCGGCTTCAGCTCTCCGCTGGCGTGGCAGCAGTATGGCTTTACGAGCTATCCGCTGGCCGTGTCGAGCATGCCGTCATGCCTGTATGACTCCATGCTCACCGAAACCATGCGCCGGCAAACGCCAAAGGTCGTCGTCGTGGAGATCAACGGCTTTTTGTACGACTTCAATCAGGACGAAACGGACACCGGCCTGCACAAATGGCTCGACAACATCCCGATGTCACGCAACAAGGTGCAGACAATCACAAACTGCGTGCCGAAAGACCAGCAGTCGTCCTATTTTTTCCGCATGGAAAAGTACCATGACACCTGGATCGAGCCGGACGTTTGGGGCGGGGCTGCCAAAGATCAGCTGACCATGCGCCGGACTGGCTATTCGCTGACCAAGTCCTTTGAGGTCATCTCGAAAGTGGAGACCGGCGAGCGTCAGGTCAAATCTCTGGAGCTGAGCGCGGAAAATGAGCAGACGCTGCGCGATTTCTGCGAGCGGGCCAAACAGCTTGGGGTGGAGAATGTGCTCTTCGTGCGCTTTCCGCACCGCACGATGCTCAGCGACCCCTCTGTCCTTTCGCAGCTTGCGGACATTGTGCGCGAATATGGCTACGGCTTTCTCAACTGCGACGAGCAGATGGACAGCATCGGTCTGGAGCTGGACGGCGACTTCTGCGACAACGAACACATGAACGTATTCGGCATGGAGAAGTTCACCGCTTGGTTCGGGCAGTATCTCTCCGAGCAATACGACCTGACTGCCGCGCACAGCGACAAGGTGACCGCCGAATGGGCGCGCTGCGCGGAATTTGTGGCGCACATGCTGCCCATCTGCAAACAGAAAACACCCGGCGACGGTGGGAACTACAACGAATTCTCACCGGAATTTTCAGCCTACCGCTGACCCTGTATCTTCGAGGACGTTATGAACCAAAACCGTTCCAAAACCAAAACCGTCGTGCGCGTCATCGCGTTTCTGCTCGTGGCGGCGCTGCTCTACGGCGCGCTCTCGCGCCTGCTGGCCGTGAACGACGCCACCGAGCAGCAGTATGTCCACAGCTTCTACCTCGAGCCGAAAAATTCGCTCGATGTCATGATCCTCGGCGCGAGCGAGACGTTCACGGACTACTGCGCGCCGCTGGCGTGGCAGCACGCGGGCTTCACGAGCTATCCGCTGGCCGTGTCGGCCGCACAGGGGACCATGTACCCCTCCATGCTGCGTGAGGCCGCCCGGCGCCAGACCCCCGGTGTCTACGTCGTGGAGGTCAACGGCTTTTTGTACACCGCAGAAGAGCGCGACGAGTTTTCGCACGCCGCGCTGCGCAAATGGATCGACACAATCCCGCTGTCGGCCAACAAGCTCGACACCATCCGCACGTGCATCCCGGCCGAGAAGCGCTCGACGTACTACTTCCCGCTGCTCAAATACCACACGTTCTGGAAGTGCGCCGGCGACATCCGCCGCTCGCTCTCCCTGCAGCAGCAGGCCCGCAGCGTGGGCTACTCGTACACCAAGCCGTTTTTGTCCATCTCCATGTTCCTCACGGAAACGGATGAGATCCCCGTGCGTCAGCAATCGCTCGACAATTTCAACGAGCAGTCGCTGCGCACGTTCTGCGAGACAGCAAAGAAGCTTGGCATTCAAAACGTGCTCTTTGCCCGCTTCCCGCACCGCACCGTCATTGAAAACTATGACGCCGTGTTTGCCGAGCTGGAGGCGGTCGTGCAGGAGTACGGCTACGACTTCGTGAATTTCGACACACAGATAGACGCCATCGGCCTCGACCCGCTGAGCGACTTCGCCAACGCCGAGCACCTGAACGTCTTCGGCGCGGAGAAGTTCACGCCCTACCTCGCCGACTATCTCACGACGCACTACGACCTGAACACCGCGCACAGCGACAAGGTGACGGATGAGTGGGCGCGCTGTGCCGCCTTCACGCAGCAGATGCTGCCCGTGTGCGAGGACAATACCCGGCGCTACACCTCTGAGCGGCTCGATGAGTTCTCGCCCGTGTTCGCTGCCAACCGCTGAACATAAAAGAAGCCCGATCCCCGGAGCGCTGCTCCGGGGATCGGGCTTTCCTGTTCTGTTTACCGGCCGGTGCTGCCAAAGCCGCCCGCGCCGCGGTCGGTCGCGTCGAGCGCATCCGTCTCCGAAAATTCCGCTGCCAGAAACGGCAGGATCACAAGCTGGGCAATCCGGTCGCCGGGCGCGACGGTGCGCGGCTCGTCCGTATCGTTGTGCAGCGCGACGGTGCACTCGCCGCGATAGTCGGCATCGATCACGCCGACGCAGTTGGCCGGGCGCAGCCCCTGCCTGGATGCCAACCCGCTGCGCGCGAACACGCCGCCAAAATACCCTGCCGGGATGGCGAGGGCGAGGCCCGTGCCGATCATGGCCGTCGCGTGCGGCGCGATGGTGACGCTCTGCCCGTCCGCCGGGCAGGCATAGAGATCGTAGCCGGCGGCATCCGCACTGCCGCGGCGGGGCGTCACGGCGCCGGGGCGCAGTTTCTGAATCTTTACTTCCATCCGTTCATGCCCTCCCAGAGTACGATGCGGCCCGCCGCGCGGGTCCGGTCCATGTCAATGATGCGCTGGTTTTCCGAGCCGCGAAAGCGCAGGCTGATGTTGCGCTGCGCGTCCACATAGCGTCCGTCAACAAGGATGTCGATGAGCGAGAGCATCTCGTCCGTGACCTCGCAGCGCGGGTGCGCGCCGTCAACGGTGAGCTCCTTGTCGAGCGTGAAGCCCGAATACGCCCAGATGTCCTTTTCCGGGAACCGTGCGCGCACCCGGCGCAGAAACGGCACGAGCGCACGCTGGTTTTCCGGCTCGAACGGATCGCCGCCGAGCAGCGTCAGGCCGCGGATAAAGGGCTTTTCCAGCTCGGCAAAAATCACCTGCTCGGCCGCCGCGTCAAAGGGCTTGCCGTAGTGAAAATCCCACGTCTGCGGCTGAAAGCAGTTGTAGCAGTGGTTCGTGCAGCCGGAGACGAACAGCGTCACGCGCACGCCGACGCCGTTGGCAATGTCGCAGGTTTTGATCTCCCCATAATACATAATAGCAATTCCTCGCAGACAGCGGGCGCGCCATGTGGACACGCCCGCCGGTTATTTTTGATTTCGCGTGTTACAGATGCAGCACGCGCTCCTTGATCTCCTGCGTGCGGCCCTGGTTCCAGAACTGGGTGCCGATATAGCCGCAGGTACGGCGGGCCACGTTCATCTTGTCCTGATCCGTGTTGCCGCAGTTCGGGCAGCGCCAGATGAGCTTGCCGTCGTGCTCGACGATCTCGATCTCGCCGTCGTAGCCGCAGACCTGACAGTAGTCGCTCTTGGTGTTGAGCTCGGCGTACATAATGTTGTCATAGATAAACTTCATGACCTCGAGCACGGCCGGGATGTTGTTCTGCATGTTCGGCACTTCGACGTAGCTGATCGCGCCGCCGGGCGACAGCGCCTGGAACTTTGACTCGAAGGCCAGCTTGCTGAACGCATCGATATTCTCCGTCACGTGGATGTGGTAGCTGTTGGTGATGTAGCCCTTGTCCGTAACGCCGGGAATGATGCCGAAGCGCTTTTGCAGACACTTGGCAAACTTGTACGTCGTGGACTCCAGCGGCGTGCCGTAAAGGCTGAAGTCGATGTTGTGCATCTGCTTCCACTGCTTGCAGGCGTCGTTCATATGCTGCATCACCTCGAGCGCGAACGGCGTGGCCGAGGGGTCGGTATGAGACTTGCCGGTCATGTACTTGACGCACTCATACAGTCCCGCGTAGCCGAGAGAGATGGTCGAATAGCCGCCGTAGAGGAGCTTGTCGATCGGCTCGCCCTTTTTCAGGCGGGCCAGCGCACCGTACTGCCACAGGATGGGCGCGGCGTCCGAGAGCGTGCCCTTGAGCCGCTCGTGGCGGCACATGAGCGCGCGGTGGCAGAGCTCCAGCCGCTCGTCAAAGATCTTCCAGAACTTCTCCATATTGCCGCCGGAGGACAGCGCCACATCCGGCAGGTTGATCGTCACGACGCCCTGATTGAAGCGGCCGTAGTACTTCGGCTTGCCGTTTTCGTCCACATACGGCGTCAGGAAGCTGCGGCAGCCCATGCAGGTGTAGCAGTGGCCCTCGCCGTTTTTGTCGACTTTCAGCTCAAGCATCTTCTTTTCGGAGATGTAGTCCGGCACCATGCGCTTAGCGGTGCAGCGGGCGGCCAGCTCCGTGAGGTACCAGTAGGGGGAATCCTCGTGGATATTGTCCTCCTCAAGCACGTAGATCAGTTTCGGGAACGCCGGCGTGACCCAGACGCCCTTTTCGTTTTTCACGCCCTGATAGCGCTGACGCAGCGTCTCCTCGATGATCATGGCAAGGTCGTGGCGCTCCTGCTCGTTTTTCGCCTCGCCGAGGTACATGAACACCGTCACGAACGGGGCCTGGCCGTTCGTGGTCAGCAGCGTGACGACCTGATACTGGATCGTCTGCACGCCGCGGCGGATCTCCTCGCGCACGCGGTTTTCGACCAGCTCTGCCAGCTTCTCCTCGCCCGGATGCGCGTCGATGGCCTGCATCTCGGCCGCGACCTCGCGGCGGATGCGCTCACGGCTGACCTGCACGAACGGGGCCAGGTGCGTCAGTGAGATCGACTGCCCGCCGTACTGGTTGGAGGCAACCTGTGCGATGATCTGGGTGGCAATGTTGCACGCGGTCGAGAAGCTGTGCGGCCGCTCGATGAGCGTGCCGGTGATGACGGTGCCGTTTTCGAGCATGTCCTCAAGGTTCACGAGGTCGCAGTTGTGCATGTGCTGCGCGTAATAGTCCGCATCGTGGAAGTGGATGATGCCCTCCTCGTGCGCCTCAACGATGTCCTTCGGCAGCAGGAGGCGGCTCGTGATGTCGCGGCTGACCTCGCCGGCCATATAATCGCGCTGCGTGCTGTTGACGATCGGGTTCTTGTTGGAGTTTTCCTGCTTGGCCTCCTCGTTGTTGCACTCGATGAGACTCAGGATGCGGTCGTCGGTCGTGTTGGCACGGCGCACCAGGCTGCGGGTGTAGCGGTAGGTGATGTAGGCCTTGGCGACCTCGAACGCGCCGTGGGCCATGATCTGCTTTTCGACCATGTCCTGAATTTCTTCCACGGCGGCACTGCGGCCCAGCTCCTGGCAGGCGAGCTCCACGCTCTCGGCAATGCGCTGGATCTGGCGCGGCGTCATGCGGTCGCCCTCTTCGACGGCGGCGTTGGCCTTCGTGACGGCCATGATGATCTTCGAGATGTCAAAGGTCGCCTCGGCGCCGTTGCGCTTAATGATCTTCATGTTTCTATTCCTCCCCCTCATAATCGAAAAACACAACATCTTGTGTGAAAAAAACGCTTTATTTTGTATTGAGAGCGGGTATATCGTACAATATCTAGTGCAGGCTGTCAATAACCAATTTGATTTTTGTTGCACATTATGTGAACAGCGCGGCCCCTTCAGGCCGCAAAAAAGCACCGCCCGCAGGCGGCGCAGCGCTGCCCGGGCCGGAGAAAACTCCGGCCCGGGCACGGTCAGTCCGTCAGGCAGTTTCGTAGCCGTTGGGGTTTTGCGTCTGCCAACGCCAGCTGTCGCGGCACATGTCCTCAAGCGAATACTGTGCGCGCCAGCCGAGGATGCGCGCGCTCTTGTCCGGGCAGGCATACACGGTCGGCAGATCGCCCGCGCGGCGCGGCGCGATCCGGTACGGCACATGCACGTGGTTGGCCGTCTCAAAGGCGTGCACCATCTCGAGCACGCTGTACCCCTTACCGGTACCGAGGTTGAAGATGCTCTCACCCGGATGCTCCGCCATGTAGGCGATCGCCGCGACGTGGCCGCGCGCGAGATCCATGACGTGAATATAGTCGCGCACGCCGGTGCCGTCCGGCGTGTCATAGTCGTCGCCAAAGACGCTCAGGCATTCCAGCCGGCCGATGGCCGTCTGCGAAATGTAGGGCATGAGGTTGTTCGGCACGCCGCGCGGATCCTCGCCGATGAGACCGCTCGGGTGCGCACCGATGGGATTAAAGTAGCGCAGCAGCACGACCGACCAGCTCGGGTCGGCCACAACATAGTCGCGCAGGATCTGCTCGCAGACGTACTTCGTCCAGCCATAGGGATTCGTGCAGCTGCCGGTACGGGACGTCTCGTAGAGCGGCATCTCGTTGTCGCCGGAGTACACCGTCGCCGACGAGGAAAAGATGATCTGCCGGACGCCGTGGTCACGCATCGCCTCACAGAGCGTGATCGTCGAGCCGAGGTTGTTGTCGTAATACTCCAGCGGCATATGTACCGACTCACCCACGGCCTTGAGGCCCGCGAAATGAATGACGCAGTCGATCTTCTGCTCGGTAAAAATGCGGTCGAGTCCGGCACGGTCACGCACGTCCATCTGATAAAATTTCAGCGGCCGGCCCGTGATCTGTTTGACCCGTCTGCCCGCCTCTGCACTGCTGTTGACAAGATTGTCCACAACGACGACATCCATGCCCTGCTCGAGCAGCTCCACGCACGTGTGGCTGCCGATGTAGCCCATGCCGCCGGTCACCAATACGGTCATGCACCGTACCCCCTTTTGCTGATGCATCTCTGCTTTTATTGTACATCACATTCCGGCGGAGTTCAACGGTTTTCCTTTGCCAGAGAATTGCCAGGTGCGTGAATTTCCTGACAATCCCTGATTTTTCAAAAATCAGGTGGATTCCTATTGACTTTTCGTCTCTGCTAGGATAAACTGCAAGTATCATTTGTGAAGTCGGGATGTCTGCGTACGCACATTTTTACCCATTTTCGCAATCTGACCCTTCTCTTTTTATCAATTCTTTTCTCTTTTATCTGATCTCTTTTTACGGATTTAGCTATCCTTTTTGTTCTCCGCCGCATGGCATATCTCATCCCGCCACAGTGATCATGGCGCGTGTCTGCAGCGTACGGGGCGCGTGTCCATAACGGCTGCATCTGCAGCGAAAGACCTCCGGGGGCGCCCGGAGGTCTTTTTATGGCCTTTCTATATCGATTGGAAAAAGCGTCATGGCGTGTGCATGCCCTGGCGCTTTTGTGCGCCGCGCGCTCAGCTCTCCATCTGCCTGCCGAGGAAGCCCGACACGGCCTGCGCGAGCTTGCGCTCCGTCTCGCCGGCGGGGCCGTCGCCGTGCGCGGCCACGAACAGCACGCAGCCGAGCACGTCGCCCTCGGAGAGGATGGGCGCGGCGGCGGAGACGGCGTAGCGCTCGTCGGTGTCGACGACCGGCAGCGTGCAGCTGTCGGCTGCGTACTGGCCGCGTGTGCTCATGATTTCTTCAAGCTCACGGCTGATGCGCCGGTCAAGCAGCTCGCGCTTGCCGCCGCCGGCCACGGCGATCACGGCGTCGCGGTCGCACACGGCGGCGATGCCGCCGGTGGTCTTGTGCAGCGCGTCACAGATCTGCGCGGCGAACTCGGACAGCTCGCCCATCGGGGAATACTTCTTGAAAATGACCTGCCCGTCGGTATCGGTGTAGATCTCCAGCGGGTCGCCCTCGCGGATACGCATGGTACGGCGGATCTCCTTGGGGATGACCACGCGGCCGAGGTCGTCGATCCGGCGCACGATTCCGGTTGCCTTCATATTCTGAAAACTCCTTTGCTCTGTTTTGTATTTTGGCAACCCTATTTTCTGCAAATTCCGGTAGTCTATGCAGTCCGTGCCGCTTGTGTAGCATCCAGTTTTTTCTTTCTTTGCAGCTGGATTATGAGATTATGCTTCGCTGTGCGGGGCGTACTTTGCGTTGGGATGATAACGCCCCTGCTCCAGTTCGGAGACAATGTAGTTGTAGTTCTTGCTGTTGAGCTTGTAAAAGCACATGATGACGAAAATCACAACGGCAAACGCCAGCGGCAGGTACAGGTACACGCCCTTGATGGTGTTGAGCGCGGACGCAACCTGCGTAGTTGCAGCGCCGTCATAGCCGGAGCTGCCGAGGATGAGCGTCGTCACGCCGCTGCCGATAAGCACGCCGAGCTTGTTGCCAACGCCCTGGGCGGCATAGGTCGTGCCGGGCGCCTTGTGGCCGGTGCGCCAATGACCATACTCAATGGCGTCGCCCACCATGGAGTGGATGAGCGCAGCCAGCAGACCCCAGCCGATGGAGCGGATCACGGCAGATACCATCTGCACGCTGAGACTCGTGGGCGCGACGATGCCGACGATCTGACCGACGATGGCGATGATCATGCCGGTGCGGACGATAACCGTCGTATCAAACTTCTTGCACAGGCCGAAGGTGATGAAGCTCATGATGGCCATGGTGAAAAACTGCATGTAGTTGATGGCCGTGGTGTTCATGGTGTTGCTGAGGATGTAGGTGGCGTAGTACGGCAGGAACGTGGAAAAGCAGGTGTTGAAGGCGTTGTACAGGCCGATGATGAGCACGCACATCCAGAAGTACTTGTTGCGGAACGTGGCCGGAATATCGAGCTTGTTCTTCTCGGGGGCAGTCTCGGTCTTGACGCGCTCCTTGATGGTGAACGCGCAAATGAAGTTCACAGCGATGCCGACGACGGCGAAGATAGCCATGATCTTCATCCAGTCGTGCTGCGTGCCGCCGAGGGCGTTGATCGCAGGCAGCGCGATACCGATGCCGAGCGCGCAGGCGATGGGGCTGCCAGCCATGCGGAGGGCCGAGAGCTGAGAGCGCTGCACACGGTCGCGGCTCATGAGCGTAGACAGCGTACCCCAGGGGATATTTTCAAAGGTGTAGCACACCGTAACGGCGAGGTTGTAGGTAATGACAATGTAGGCGATCTGGTGCGCCGTCGTCCAGCTGGCGGGCACGCAGTAAAGCAGGAACATGGACAGTGCATACGGCACCGTCATGAAAATGACCCACGCTCTGGCCTTGCCGAGTTTGGACTTCGTCCGGTCGACGAGCGTGCCAATGAGCAGGTCGGTAAATGCGTCAAAAATACGCGAAACGATAACAACGATGCCGATGGTCGTCGCGCTGATGTGCATGACATCGGTGTAGAAGTAGATCGACAGCGTCAGCACGAGGTAGTAAAACAAGCTCTGGCTGAGCATTTCGCCAAAGAAATAGGCGAGCTTTTCTTTCAGCGGAACCGCCGCAAATTCCTCCAGCGTGTTGATGTCCGAGGTGGTTGACATCTGGGACCCTCCAATCATATTCTGAGTATAAAATGCGCACGTTATTTTTTCAACAATTTTGTTCAAAAAAGATCCCGCTTGCAGGGAAGCAGGCGGTGCGCCTGCTCCCCCACAGTGGAAGGACGAAAAAAGAAGGGAGAATGGATGTGTTGGTGTGTGAAATCAGTCCCAGAGTTTCGGCTTGTCGACGTGTGCGGGCTTCTCAAAGCCGAGCGTCGTGTAGACGAATTCCGGAATGTCGTTGGGGTCCTTGTAGACGGCGAAGCCGCAGCTCTGGCGCGCGAACTCATAGCCAGGCACATTGCGCTCTTCCGGCAGCGGGTTGTTGACCATGATCGGCCAGCCGACCTGCTTGATGGACAGGATCTCCTGCTGCGGCGCGTGCACGCAGTAGACCGGGAAATTGTCGAGGTTCCAGGTCTGCGGGCAGGCCTTGCAGCGGGTGCAGCTCTGCGGCGCTTCGTACACGCCCTGCTCGACCAGGAACTGGCCGGAGCCGCACGGACGCATCCAGACGACGACTTTCTCGTCATCTTCCATGATCTCCAGCGGTTCGCCGTGGGTCTCCAGACCGCCGATCTGCTCGAGGACGGCGTCCTTGAATGTGCCGTTGAGCGTCACGTCGATCATGTGCTGCCAGTAGTGCGGAGTCACACTGGACATGGTGCTCCAGAGCGCCTCCGGGCCTGCGTGCTCGTAGACATAGCCCATGATGCGGGTCTCCCACTCAATGCGCTTGTCGTGGGAGTGGCGGAACTTGAAGTACTCGCGGTTCAGGAACTTGTCGAACGCATCATAGTCGTCACCGGCTTCGATCATTTTCTTGCCTTCGGCGCGGACTTCCTCGGTGATCTTCATCGGGCGGATGTCGTCCTCGGTCCAGCCGCGGAATCTCCACACTTCGTAGAGTGCGTCGCCGCCGAGATTGTTGTAGATGTAGTCGGTGAAGGCCTTGTCCCAGTCAACACGCAGGTCGAAAGCGTACATATAGTCGTCGACGAGCTTGTTCCAGAGCTTTGTGGCGGTCTCCTTATCCCCGGCCTTATAGGCATCGCGGATACGGGTCGTGGTGGGGACGATCATTTCCTGCAGTTCCGCATCAGTAAAAAGACGTGACATGATGTTTCCTCCTTAATGTTTTGGTTGATTTGGATCGTATACTTACGCTTGTCACACGTGATACTTTCTGTTAAGGACCGTTGCAAGGATAAAGGTAATCAGCATACAGCCGGCCAGAACCAGCATGGATGCTCCGGCGTTGATGCGCTCGGCCACTACGCCGTAGACCATGAGCATGACCGTGCCGCCCATTCCGCTGAACAGCAGGCAGGTGCCCATGTTCTGCTGGGCCATGTTGGGGCCGACGATCTCGACCGGGAGCACCCACGCGGGGCCGCCGGAGAAATTGGCGAAACCGATCATGATGAAGTACAGCACAGACATGCCGGAGGCTTTCAGGCTGCCGCCGGTGGCGAACATGACGATCGTGAAGATCGCCGCGCCGCCGAAAGCCATCATGTACACAGGAGTGCGCTTGGTCTTGAACACACGGTCAGCCAAAACGCCGCCAACCAGGCAGAAAAGGATGGTGCCAAGGCTGCCATAGGTCATAACGGCGGCCTGTTCAGCTGCGTCAAAGCCGATATAGGACAGGAACATCGGCAGAACAAAGCCGGTGCCGAAACAACTGCCGCAGTAGAAAAACAGGGAGATGCCCAGGATCCAGAACGCGGGGTGGCGCAGGGTGTCGTGCCAGTTGTCGGGACGTGGCCAATTGGCCTTGGGGTCGGCCGTCTCAACGGCCTCGGAAACGTGCGCGTTGGGGTCGTAGCCCTCGAGCGCCTCGTCGATGACGTGCACGCCATAGGTCTTTTCAATGTCCTTGTAGCCGAAAATGACGATCAGCGCAAAGACCACGCCGCAGACGAGCAGCAGGTAGCCGGCGGTCTGGTACCAGACCATGTTCTTGGCCGTCATGATACCGGCGTACGCCGTGACGACCGAGGTGCTCGCGCCGTAGAAGCAGGCCAGAAGGCCGTGCGCCGTGCCGCGCTCCTTGACCGGGAACCAGACCGCGACGAGCGCCATAAGCGTGGCGGAGACCATGCCGGTGCCGAAGCCCTGGATCAGCCGGATGACGATCAGGAACGCAAGGCTCTTCGTGCCGGTCAGGTACAGGGCACCGGAGATCGCCATGACGAACAGGCCGGCCACCAGGACCTTTTTGCCGCCGAACCTGGACGTCAGCGCGCCGGCGAGCACGCTCATGACGGCCATGGCGGGGTTGCCGATCGCGGAGAAGACGCCGAGCTTGCCCTCCGCGACGTTCAGATAGGCCATGATCTCGCCGCCGAGCGTCGCGACCATCTGAATACCTGCGTAGATGAGGATGTAGCAGAGCAACATCTCGATAAAGACGACGAACCGGTACGCAGGCGCTTTTTTGAGTTTTGCAGTGTGCTGCATGGTTTCATTTCTCCTTCCTGCCGCAGGCCGTCTGAGTACGGCCCGCGGCACATATTCTCAAAATTTCAAGGACGAAAGGGAGTGGGGAGATCACAGGGAGCGCGCGATGGAGTTGGCGTCACGGATGCCGAACATGATGTTGGAGGTCATCTTCGCATCGCCGAGCAGCCAGACCTTCTTGGGAATGTTTTCGTAGATCTCGTGATAGAGCTTGTCGTTGGAATTGAAGCCGAGCGCGAGGATAACGGCGTCGGCCGGGATCTGCTCTGCCGCGTCGCCGGAGCGGACGTTGACCGTCGTGCCGTCGATGCTCTGGAGCATGGTGCTCAGGCGCACATCCACACCGTGGAACTTCAGCAGGTCGATGAGCATGAGCTTGTTCGGCAGCGGCATCGGTTCGTAGCCGCCGGCCATGAGCTCAGGCGCGCCCTCGATGAGCGTGACGTTTTCAAAGCCCTTCTCCTCTTTGAGCCAGATGGCCACCTCGCAGCCGACGAGGCCGCCGCCGACAATGGCCACGCTGCTGCCGGCCGGGATGGTCTGCTCGCCGAGCAGGACCTTGACGGGGCTGTAGATGTTCGGCTGTTCGACGCCGGGCACCGGCGGGATCTTCGGCGTGTTGCCGGTGGAGACGACGATCTCGTCGCAGTCAAGCGCTTCGACATCCGCGAGCGTGAGCTCTTTGTTCATGACGACCTTGACGCCGCTGGTCTGCAGTTCGTGCTCAAACCACGCGAGCAGGCGGCGCTCGGCATCTTTGCTCTTGGCAACGGAGGCCGCAAGGAATGTACCGCCGAGCTTGCTGCCGCGGTCATAGAGCGTGACGTCGTGGCCGCGCTTGGCCGCGATGCGCGCGCACTCCATACCGGCGACGCCGCCACCGATGATGGTGATCTTCTTCGGCGTTTCGGCCGGCTCGAGATGGTCCATCTCCTTCTCGCGCATCAGGTTGGCGTTGACCGCGCACAGCTGCGGCAGGCCGGCGAAAATGTGGCCGATACAGCCGAAGTTGCAGCCGATGCAGGGGCGGATCTCCTCGTCGAGGCCGAGGCGGGCCTTGTTCGGCCACTCGGGGTCGGCCAGCAGCTGACGGCCGAGTACGACCGCCGTGACCTTGCCGTCGCGGATGGCATCGTTCGCCATCTGGGGCTGAAGGATCTTGCCGCCGCAGATGACGGGCACGTCGATCTGCCGCGTGAGCGCCTCGACATCGTCGAGCCAGAGGCCCTCTTTCTGATACATCGGCGGATAGAGCCAGTAGAAGGAATCGTAGGTGCCGTTGCCGAGGTAGATCGCATCATAGCCGGCCTCCGCCAGCTTCTTGGCGACGTAGATGCTCTGTTCGGGCGTGCGGCCGTATTCGACGTAGTCCTCACCGTCAAGTCCGCCCTGGCCGATAGCCTTGATGTGCTGGCGCATGCCCAGACGGCAGGTCACGGGGAAGTTCTTGCCGCAGACGCGCTTGATGCCCTGCACGATCTCGCTCATGATCTTGATGCCGCCGTCAAGTCCGCTGTACGCATCCGTACGTTTGTTGAAGCACGGCTGCAGGAACTGGTCGATGGTGTAGCCGCCGTAGCAGTTGATGTCGATGCCGTCGCAGCCGGTCTGCAGACACAGCGCCGCGGCCGAGATGGAGGCATCGATGACGCTCTGGATCTCCGCTTTCGTCATGGCGCGGTGCTGGATGGAGGGATCCCAGCGGTTCGGGCAGTCCGACGGGGCAATGCCCTGACCCGGGATCCAGGCTGGGAAGTCCACGCGGCCTCCGCCGTAGCCGAACTGAATGAAGAGCTTCGTGCCATAGGTGTGCACGCGGTCGACGAGCTTCTTGTGGCGGGAGACGAACGTCGTCGGGTTCTGGAACGGGTTTTTCATGATGACGCCGTTGTCATACTGGAAGTCCGGCTGATTCGCGCCGGTGAAGATGAGACCGACGCCGCCCTTGGCGCGCGCCTCAAAATAATCGATGACACAGTCGTCGATCAGGTCGTAAGCGTCCGTCCAGCCGATGTTGTGCATGCCGCTCATGACGATCTTGTTTTTAATCTCCAGCTTCCCGATGTGGAACGGCTGGAACAGTTCCGGATATTTCAGTGCCATAAGTACCTCTTCCTTTCTTTCGTAGTTCCTCTTGCTGTCACGAAATTAACACATCCCGGCGCGCAATGCCATTTACAGAAACGGCGGATGCGCAAGATGTGGATACCTGCGTCGAATTTGTCTGCTTGTTGACAAATTCCGCCGATTGTCAACACACACGCCGTCAAATGACCATTAACTCGCTTGCGCTGCGCAAAAAGATTGTGATATGATAGACACATTCAGGGAATGTGACAAAACACCCATAAATGTGGGAAGGCCGGAAAGGAGTGTTTGACTTGGCCATTGATGTCAAAGCACTGCTCGCAGACGCGCTTCTGGAGCTATGCGAGCAAAAACCGCTGAGCAAAATATCTGTGTCCGATATTCAGGCTCAGTCCGGTGTGAGCCGGCAGGCTTTTTACAATCATTTTCGGGACAAACAGGATCTGATCCAGTACATTTATCTCAACCGCATCATCGTTGAATGGGCGGATCCGGACGTGGATTTCCCCTATTACGATGCGCTGCTTAAAACCTTCCGGCGCTACATCCGCTACCAGCGGTTCCTCAAGCAGGCGATTCTGCTGACCGGGCAAAACTGCCTGGCGGATTTTATGACGGACTACTGCATAGAATTTGATAAAACATGGCACCAGCGCTGCTATGGGGACACGCCGATGCCGGAAGACCTGTGTCTGGCCACGGAGTACCACTCGCGTGCGGCCATGACCATGACGATCTGGTGGATCCTGTCGGACATGCCGGTGTCCCCGGACTTCATCACGGACATGATCACCAAAATGCGCGACGCCGGCCTGAGCCACATGCTCTGCCAGCGCGACGGCAGCAGCCCTTATACCGCCAAGGCCGAGGGTGCCTGACCGTCCGTCCATAAAACAGATAACCAAACGCCCTCCGGACGGAAACCGTCCGGAGGGCGTTTTTGCAGCGCTGACAATGACCGCCCCGAAGGCTGATAGCCTTCGGGGCGGTGTTTGTTTGTGCCATTTCAACTGACAACATTTCAATCCACGTTTTCCTTCGTGCGAACGAAAACGACGGCTATAAAATACCACATGAATGGCGCTCTGTCTATCAGAAATATGCACTTAAAGTCCATTTCAACTTACAACGAGATCTTTTTGTTGACAAGCTGGTAATTTCATGGTAACGTATTGGCAAATAACGAAAGCAGAGTCATCTTTTTGCAGCGCGCGCACGGTTTCCCAGTTTTTTGACGGGTTTCGGCCAAATGCGCTCGAATGTCCTGTTTATCGGACACGCCGCTTGCTATTCTACTGTTATGTTAATAGGAGGAAATGCATGACATACCTTGCACACATCGACGGAGCGCGCGAGCAAACCGTGCAGGCACACTGCCGAAACGCGGCGGAATATGCAGCCACGGCGCTGCGGCCGGTACAGCTGGCGTGCCCCGCCGCGCTGGCCGCTCTGCTGCACGATATGGGAAAGTTCAAGGAGACCTACCGGCTGTATCTGCAGCTGGCCGCCGCGGGAGATCCGGCAGCCGTGCGCGGCTCGGTCAACCACACGTTTGCTGCCGTGCGCTTTCTCCTGCAGCGCTATCACACGCAGGGCGGCGACCCGATCCGCAATCTGACCGCCGAGCTGCTGGCCTGCGCCGTCGGTGCACACCACGGCCTGTTCGACTGCATCGACGACCGGCGCCGCTGCGGTTTCCTGCACCGGCTGGAGCAGACGGATATCGATTACGAGGAATCTCTGGCCAATTATCTGGCGCAGTGTGCGCCGCTCGAGGAGCTGGACGCGCTGTTTGCGCAGGCAGTGACCGAAGTCGGGCGCTGCATGGAAAAGCTGCAGCCGCTGGTGCAGGACGAACACGGCGTGGAGGGTGATTTTTATCTGGGCCTGCTGATGCGGCTGCTGCTCTCCGCCGTCATCGAGGGCGACCGCCGTGACACGGCGGAATTTATGAATCATATGACCTATCCCGCCTTCCCGGACGGCGAAGCCCGCGCCGCCATGTGGGACACCGTGCTTGCGCGCGTGGAGCGGAAGCTGGGCGAGCTTTCGTGTGATACGGACATCGCGCGCGCCCGGCGGCGGATCTCGGAGCAGTGCCGGACATTCGCCGCACAGCCGGGCGGCGTCTATCGTTTAAACGTGCCGACCGGCGCCGGAAAAACGCTCAGTTCCCTGCGCTACGCGCTGACGCACGCGAAGATATGGAACAAATCCCGCATTATTTTTACATCGCCGCTGCTGAGCATTCTGGAGCAGAACGCACAGATCATCCGCAAATATGTCGGCGACGACCGGCTCGTCCTCGAGCACCACTCCAACGTCATGCACACAAATGAAACAGCCGAACGGCTCGACGAGTTGGAACTCCTTGCAGAAAACTGGAACTGCCCCATCATCCTCACGACGCTGGTGCAGCTGCTCAACACACTCTTCTCCGGCAAGACGACCTGCATCCGCCGTTTTCAGGCGCTGTGCGGCAGCGTGATCGTGATCGACGAAGTGCAGACGGTCCCGAACAGCCTGCTGACGCTGTTTGACCTTGCCATCAATTTTGCGGCCACGGTCTGCGGGGCGACCGTCATCCTCTGTTCGGCGACACAGCCCTGCCTCGAAGCGGCGGCGCATCCGCTGCAAAATGCGGATCGGCAGATCGTTCCGTATGACGCGGCCCTGTGGTCGGCCTTCCGCCGGACACAGATCATCGACAGCGGCAGCCGACGGCTGGACGAGATCCCGGAATTCGCCCTGCGGGTGCTGGAGGATGCGGACAGTCTGCTGATTGTCTGCAACCGAAAGGACGAGGCGGAACGGCTCTACCGCACGCTGCGCGCCGGGCCGTACCGCTGCTTTCATCTGTCAGCCGCCATGTGCATCGCCCACCGGCGGCAAACACTGCAAATGCTGCAGAACGCGCTGGGCGCGATCGATAAGCAGGACGCACCGGGCGCAGATCACGAAAAAGTGATCTGCGTATCGACTCAGGTGATCGAGGCCGGCGTGGACATTTCCTTCGCGCGTGTCATCCGTCTGGCCGCCGGCATGGACAGCATCGTTCAGGCCGCCGGCCGCTGCAACCGCAACGGCGAGTGCCAAACGCCCGCGCCGGTGCACATCGTGCAGTGCGCGGACGAGAATCTCGGGCGCCTGCGCGAAATCCAAGCGGCAAAAGCCGCGTCCCTGCAGCTGCTGGAAGCGTTCCGGCAGCAACCGGAGCAATACGGGAACGACCTGACCTCCGACGCTGCGATCCGCTACTATTACCACCGGCTGTACGCAGCCATGGCCAAGGGCTATCAGGACGACACGGTTTCCTTGAGCGGAAAATCCGTGACACTCTATTCTCTCCTGTCCGACAATCGTGACTTTGCCGATGCGGATTGTCCGGCCAGCGGGCAGTATCTGCTGCAGCAGGCGTTCCGGATCGCGGGCGCAAAATTTGAAGTGTTTGACGGCGAGACGACCGACGTGATCGTTCCGTACGGGGAGGGCCGGCAGATCATTCTGGAGCTCGGGCAGATCGACCCGCAGCGCGATCTGGCAAAGCTGTACGCGCTGCTCGAGCGCGCCAAGGCCTATACCGTCTCCCTCTACAGCTGGCAGCGCAGCAAGCTGGAAAAGGAGGCGCACGCGCTGATCCCCAAATGCGGCGGGCGCATTCTGGTGCTGCAGGAGGGGTACTATGATGAAAATACCGGCCTCGTTCCGGAGGCCGGACGAATGGACTACATGGAGGTGTGAACAAGATGGGAAAACCGGAACATCCCAATATCGTGGAGTTTCAGGTGACCGGGGACTATGCGCTGTTCTCCGACCCGATCCTGCGTGTCGGCGGTGAAAAGTGCAGCTATCAGGTACCGACCTACGAGGCACTCAAGGGCATTCTGTCCTCGGTCTACTGGAAGCCGACGCTCATCTGGTACATTGACGCTGTCCGGGTCATGAACCCCATCCAGACGGAGGTAAAAGGTATCCGGCCGATCAAGTACAACGGCGGCAACGAGCTGGCTTATTATACGTATCTGAAGCACTGCTGCTACCAGGTGCGCGCCCACTTTGAGTGGAATGATAACCGCCCGGAGCTTTCTGCCGACCGCAATGAAAACAAGCACCACAATATTGCGCGGCGCATGATCGAAAAGGGCGGCCGGCGCGACATTTTCCTCGGTGCCCGGGAGTGTCAGGGTTATGTAGAGCCGTGCCGCTTCGGGGAGGGCAGCGGCGCCTATGACGCGCTGCCGGAACTGAGCTTCGGGCTGATGTATCACGGTATCACCTACGCCGACGAGGCCTATTCCGACGAGACCCGCGGGCAAATGACCGCGCGCTTCTGGCGCCCGGTCATGCGGCACGGCGTCATCGCGTTCCCGCGGCCGGAAGACTGCCCGCTGCACAAGCCGCTGCGGGCCATGGAAATGAAGCCGTTCGGCGAAGCGCTCGGAAACTTCACCGGGCTGAAGGAATTCGGGGAGGTGGAGTGAATGGGCCTGCTGCAAAAAGCGGTGGAAACCTATGATGCGCACACGGCGCTGGTCGGTGAGGTGCAGGAGGGGCACGAAGTGCTGGCTCCGGTGTCGCACATTCTCACGAGCGCGCAGATCGAGATCACGGTCAACGCAGCCGGCGAACTCGCGGATGCGCGTGCAGTGGATAAAAAGGAGCCCAAGATCATCATCCCCGTCACGGAGGATTCCGGAGGCCGCACCAGCGCCCCCTGCGCGCATCCCCTGTGCGACCAGCTGTGTTATCTGGCCCCCTATGATGAAAAGCGCCACCCGCTGTATCTCGAGCAGCTGGAGCACTGGGCGGCTTCGCCGTACAGTCATCCCATGCTGCCACCGATCCTGACATATGTGCGCCGCGGAACGATCCTGACGGATCTGGCAACCCGCAGCATCATCCGGCTCGACGCGCAGGGGAAGGCGGAAAAGGAAAAGCTGCTCGTCCGCTGGCGGGTGATCGGCATCGGAGAAGACAGCGGCGCCTGCTGGGAGAGCCTGTCACTATTCGATGCGTATATTGCGTGGTACGCGGCCCAGCGAGCGGAAACTGGCGCGGCCCTGTGCATGATCACCGGCAGCTATGATGTTCCGGCTAAGCAGCACCCGAAGGGCATCATCCCCTTCAACGGAAACGCCAAGCTGATCTCTGCCAACGACAGCAGCAACTTCACCTATCGCGGGCGCTTCACCGGCGATGCGCAGGCCGCAACGGTCGGCTACATCGCCTCGCAGAAGGCGCACAACGCCCTGCGCTGGCTGGCAGCGGAGCAGGGTGCGCGCGTGGTGTTCGGCGGGCGCACCTTCCTCTGCTGGAACCCGCAGGGAATCCAGGTCTGCCACGCAGTCAGCCCGCTCCGCCCAGCATCCGCCGAAACAAAGCCGTCGGATTACAAAGCAGCGCTGCAAAAAACGCTCGACGGCTGCCGCAGCGAGCTGCCGGAGCAAAATGCCGGCGTCGTCATCGCAGCGTTCGACGCCGCAACGACCGGCCGCCTCTCCCTGACCTATTATAATGAACTGCTGGGCTCGGACTTCCTGCAGCGTTTGCACGACTGGGATGAAATGTTCTGCTGGTGGGCGCGAAATTACGAGACGAACGGTTATCTGATCCTGTCGCCGTCACTGTATCAGATCGTCAAATGCGCCTTCGGTACCCAGCGCGTTGAGAATAACAGCGCCCGGCTCGTGCCGGATGACCGCGTGCTGCGGCAGCAAATGCAGCGGCTGGTATCCTGCCGGATAGATAAAGCAAAATTCCCGGCAGACATCGTGCAGGCGCTGGTCGAGCGGGCCTCGACCCCGCTGGCATACGCCCCAAGCGTCCGCGAGCGGCTGCTCACCACAGCCTGCGCCGCGATCCGGAAATATCATCACGACTATTTTGAGGAGGAGTTGCAAATGGAACTGGACAAAAGCCGCGCCGACCGCAGCTATCAGTATGGCCGCCTGCTCGCCGTGCTGGAGAAGGTGGAGCGGGACACGTATGACAAAGACGAGAGCCGAGAACCGAACGCCATCCGGCTGCAGGCCATGTTCCGCCGCCGCCCTCTGCACACGTTCGGCATCATCAACGATCAGCTGGAGCGGGCGTATTTCCCGCGCCTGAAGCCCGTCTCCCGCAGCTATTACAAACGCCTGATCGGCGAGATCGTGGAGATTATCTACGCCCGCCCAGAATCCGAGTGGGACAAGCCCCTGGAGGACACCTATCTGATGGGTTATTACCTGCAGCGCAAGGATCTGTACACAGCCAAAACCGAAAAAACGGGAAATACCGACGAGGAGGAGAACTGAACATGAGCACCCTGAATCACAAAATCGACTTTGCAGCCCTGGTCTCGGTCACGATGGCCAACAGCAACGGCGACCCGCTCAACGGCAACCGCCCCCGGACCGACTATAACGGTTACGGGGAAATGTCCGATGTCTGCATCAAGCGCAAAATCCGCAACCGCATGCAGGATCTCGGAAACACGATCTTCGTGCAGTCCGAGGACCGCTGCGACGACGGCTTCGGCAGCCTGAGTGAGCGCGCCTCGGCGGTCATGAAGGGCATCACTGACCGGGACGAATACGCGAATAAGGCCTGCGAGACATGGCTGGACGTGCGCACCTTCGGGCAGGTATTTGCATTTAAGGACAGCAAGGGGCTTTCCGTCGGCGTCCGCGGCCCGGTGTCCGTCCATCAGGCGGTCAGCCTGTCGCCGGTCGAGATCGAGTCGCTGCAGATCACCAAGAGCGTCAACGGCGAAAAGAAGGCCAAGGGCGAATCCCGCGCTTCCGACACCATGGGCGCCAAGCATTTCGTTCGCTTCGGCCTTTACGAGATCAAAGGCTCCATCAACGTGCAGCTTGCGGAAAAGACCGGCTTCACGCAGGCCGACGCCGAGACCGTTAAGGAGTGCCTGCGCACGCTGTTTGTGAACGACGCTTCCTCCGCGCGCCCGGATGGCTCCATGGAGGTCGTCAAGCTCTTCTGGTGGGAGCACAACTGCAAGGACGGGCAATATTCCTCCGCCAAGGTACACCGCTCCCTGCAGGTCAAGCCGAAAAAAGACAATGAGGGCAAAGACAGGGTCCCCACCTGTGCGGATGATTATGACATCACGCTGCTCCCGCTCGACGGCCTGGTGCCGGAAGTGATCGACGGTGTATGATCCCGACGACTGCCTGATGATCTCCGGCCTGCAGCACTTCCGGTTCTGCCGGCGGCAGTGGGCGCTGATCCATATCGAGCAGCAGTGGGCGGAGAACCTGCGCACCACGGAGGGCGCGCTTTTGCACGAGCGCGCCCATGACGAGCAACTGCGCGAAAGCCGCGGCGACACGATCATCACGCGCAGCCTGCATGTTTACTCGCTGACGCTCGGCCTCAGCGGCCAGTGTGACGTCGTGGAGTTTCACCGGGACGAACGCGGCGTGCCGCTGCACGGGTACGAGGGCACATGGCTGCCCTATCCGGTCGAGTATAAGCGCGGCCACGCCAAACAGGACGGCTGCAACGAGCTGCAGCTGTGCGCCCAGGCCATGTGTCTGGAGGAAATGCTCTGCTGCGAGATCCCGGACGGCGCGCTCTTTTATGGTGAAGCGCGCCGGCGCGTGCGCGTACCCTTCACGCCGGAGCTTCGGGAAGAGGTGCGCACCGACGCCGCACAGATGCACGATCTCTACCGCCGCGGCCGCACGCCGCAGGTAAAGCCCACGAAAAGCTGCAATGCCTGCTCGCTCAAGGATCTGTGCCTGCCGCGCCTGTCCCGGACCGGCTCGGTGCATGACTATCTGCGCGCCAACATGGAGGATACGCCATGAAAAAGCTGCTCAACACCCTGTTTGTCACCACGGAGGACGCCTACCTGAGCCTCGACGGGGAAAATATTGTCGTCAGCCGTGACCGGCACGAGATCGGCCGCTTCCCGCTGCACACGCTCGATGGGATCATCAGCTTCAGCTATGCCGGGGCCTCCCCGGCGCTCATGGGCGGGTGCGCAAAGCGCGGCGTCGGTCTGACGTTCTGCACACCCGGCGGCCGGTTTCTCGCCCGCACCGTCGGCGAGAAAAACGGGAATGTGCTCCTGCGCCGGATGCAGTACCGCGTGGCCGACGACCCGGCGCAGAGCTGCCGCATCGCGCGCAGCATGATCTTCGGCAAGCTGCACAACGCCCGCTGGAGCGTCGAACGCACAAAGCGCGACCACGCCCTGCGCGTAGACACGCAGCGCCTGCAGGCCGCCATCGGCCAGATCAAGGGGCTCTATCCGCTCGTCGCGGAGGAGACGTCGCTTGACGCCCTGCGCGGCGAAGAAGGCGCCGGCGCCAAGGTGTACTTTGACGTTTTCGACGACATGATCCTGCAGAACAAGGCCGATTTCTTCTTTCACGAGCGCAGCCGCCGTCCGCCGCTGGATCACGTCAACGCGCTGCTGTCGTTCGCGTACAGCCTGCTCAGCAGCGACTGCGCCGCCGCGCTCGAGAGCGTCGGGCTCGATGCCTATGTCGGCTTCCTGCACCGGGACCGCCCGGGGCGGACCTCACTCGCGCTGGATCTTGTGGAAGAACTGCGGCCCTGCTTTGCCGACCGGTTCGTGCTGTCGCTGATCAACAACCGCGTCATCGCTGCAGGCGACCTTGTGCGCACGGACAGCGGCGCTGTGCTCTTGACGGACACAGGACGAAAGAAATTCCTGCGCGCCTGGCAGGAGCGCAAGCGGGACACGATCACGCATCCTTATCTGAAAGAGAAGATCGCCTGGGGGCTAGTGCCCTATGTGCAGGCACTGCTGCTCGCGCGGTATCTGCGGGACGATCTGGATGCCTATCCTCCATTTTTGTGGAAGTGAGGCGCTTGACATGATGGTGCTCATTACTTATGATGTCAACACGGAGGACGCGGCCGGGCGCCGCCGCCTGCGGCAGATTGCAAAGCAGTGCGTGAACTATGGGCAGCGCGTGCAAAACTCTGTTTTTGAGTGCCTGCTCAATGCCGCGCAGTGTAAACAGCTGCAGCACAAGCTGTGCTCGATCATGGATGAATCCGTAGACAGTCTGCGCTTTTACTACCTTGGGGATAAGTATCACACCCGCATCGAGCATTTCGGTGCCAAAGCGGGCTATGACGCCAAGGGCGCGCTGATAATCTAACAGTATTGGGTGCGAAGTAGAAGCGCGCAGACAGTTCCGGCACCTTCGCACCCCCCCAAAACCGTAAATACGTGAATGTAAGCAAGTTTCGCTTTATTTTTTCCTTGTTCCGATGTGCTTTTTGGCCGATCAAGAACTCTTTTGTACCTTTTGTGCAAATTTAACGGGTTAAAATCGTCAAATTTGCCGTCGCACCCCGCACGGTGTGCGTGGATTGAAATAACCGCGTGCCGAACCTTGTGCGCGAGTATATGGTCGCACCCCGCACGGGGTGCGTGGATTGAAATATCCGGAAGCTGATGACAGGGGGTGCGCGCGATGGCGTCGCACCCCGCACGGGGTGCGTGGATTGAAATCGTGCCACTGCTCGTCGAAAGCCGCGTGTTGTCGTCGCACCCCGCACGGGGTGCGTGGATTGAAATTGCGGGCGGCAGTATTGCGTTCGGGGAAGCGCCAGTCGCACCCCGCACGGGGTGCGTGGATTGAAATGAAAATTGTTGGGGGCACTACCACACGCTTGGCGCGTCGCACCCCGCACGGGGTGCGTGGATTGAAATGAGAATTGTTGGGGGCACTACCACACGCTTGGCGTCGCACCCCGCACGGGGTGCGTGGATTGAAATGGCACCGGCGCGCCGAGCTTTGCCGCATTCTCCGGTCGCACCCCGCACGGGGTGCGTGGATTGAAATCACTTGAGCATGACGCCACTCAGCCGTCGCCCCGCTCTGAACCGCCGCCCAAAAGCAGACGCCCCGGACTGCAAATGCAGTCCGGGGCGTCCAATATCAAAGGAAGGCATGTCTGCCGAAAAGACGGGATGGGAAGCGCGCGGCCGCCGTCGCGCAACGGAGGAAGAGGTACCATGAAAGATCGAAACGAGACCTCTGGGCCTGCACGCTTCTCATGAGGGGGTGTGTTCAGCATAAAACAAATTGCGCCACAAGAAAAGCCACGGAACCGCAATTCCGTGGCTTTTTGCCTCACTTATGCGTTTTTGTGGTCTGATGTGTGCTCCCACGCATCACCAAGCTCCTTCCAACGACCCATGATGTCCTTCCACAGGTGCAGCGCCCACGGCGCGAACACCTCCGGCGGCGGGCAGTCCGGCCGGCTGAGCCAGCTCTGAATGATGTCCATGACCACATCCGACATTTTCCCGGACATGAATGCCTCGGTCTGCGGGTCGGGAAAGAGGTCGGAAAAGTCCGCCTGCAGGTACGGCCGCAGCCGGGCGCAGAGAAAGTCGTGGAACGAATTCTGCCCCGTGAACGTGAGCGCACGGGCATAAAACGCGCGGTCGGCATACAGATACGTGCACACGCGCACGAACAGATCAAACAGGCCCGGCTCATCGTCGCCGATCGCCTTCTGAAAGCCCCTGTCATAGATCCACGTCACGAGCTGGTACTTGTCCGTAAAGTGCCGGTAGAACGTGCGGCGGTTGACCTCCGCGGCCGCGCAGAGGTCGGTCACGGTGATGTCCGCAAAGTCACGCCGGAGCATAAGCTCCTTGAGACTCTCGGCGAGCACTTTTTTCGTTGCGGATTCGCGCATGGCGGTCGTCTCCTTCCGGTATTTCTGCCGCCAGTATAGCGCACACATGGCAAAACTGCAACAGACCCTGCCGCGGATGCGGCAGGGCCTGCGCATAAGGAAAAAAGAAGGGAGGGGAAAGAATGATTACTTTGCAAACGTCTGCGCGAGCTCCTGAGTGACGCGCAGGTACGTCTCGATGTCCGCAACGGTGTGGCAGTGCAGCGGCGAGACGCGGATCGCACCCGTGAGGCCGACGGCCTCGACGATGCGCTTGGAATACACGCTGGTGTTGACGCGCTCAAAGGTCGTGACGCCGCGCTTCTGGTACTCCTCGACGCAGCGGGTCATGTCCAGCCCGTCGATGCCCATGGCAACGATCAGGTCGCGGTGCGTGAGATCCTCGGTGTCGACATACACGTGCACACCGGGGATGTGGCGCAGGCCGGGCACGTTCTGCGTGCCCTCGAGCATGGTGTGCAGCAGTGCGCGCTCCTGCAGGTGGATATGCTCCATGCCGGTCACGAACAGCGTGCGGCGGTCGTCCGACTCGATGAAGTGGCCGCCGAGCCAGCAGACATAGTCTACCACGGCGCTCATGGCCGCGAAGTTGCCAGGCGTGGGCGAACCGAGCTCCCAGACGTCGGCCGGGCGCTGCAGAACCTTGCGGTGCGGCAGCTTGGCCACGCGGTCGGACACATAGCCGTAGCCCATGCCGCGGGTGCCGAAGAATTTATAGGGTGCAAACGTCGCGCCGTCGACGCCGAGGGCATCCACATCGAGCACGGCGTGCGGTGCGTGCTGCACGGCGTCGGTGACGATGTAAATGTCTGGATTGATCTCGCGCGCAGCCTTGACGATGCCGGCCATGTCCATGATGCTGCCGGTGATGTTGGACGCATACATGATGCTCAGCAGGCAGGTATCCGGCGAGACGACGCGGCGGATTTCCTCGATGTCGATGCCGCCGGTTTTCGGGTTCGCCTGCGCGACACGAAATTCCTTGCCGGTCTTGCCGCAGTAGTATTTCACCGCGTCATACGCCGACGGATGCTCGAGCACGGACGTGACCGCGCTCTTGCCAGGGCAGTTTTCGAGGATTGCGCCGACAATCTGGAACATCGCCTGCGAGGCGGTCATCTCCGAGATGAGCGCGCCGCCCGATGCGCCGAAAACGATGTGCATAATGTCGTCGATGCCGTGCAGCTGCACTTTTTTGAGCGCGCGGGAACGATCGTGCAGCCGCTCCGGGCAATCCGGGAACGCCTGGTACTTTGCCTGCGCCTCGACGGACGCCTTCAGGCGCAGGGAACCGCCGGAGTTTTCAAAAAACAGGCGCTGGCCAAATTCCGGATCCGCATCCACATAGAAAAAACGATCCTTGATCTCCGCCGACAGTGCAGGATCAAACAGCAGACCTTCGTTGAGATTTTGCATGGTTTTCTCCTTCCGAATGTAACAATCTATGCGGGCGCGGCGCGAAACGGCCGCGCCCGAAATCCTCAGGTTTCTTCCGCAGCCGGCTTCTCGGGCGCGGGGGCCGTGCCCTTTTCAAAGCGGCGGCCGATGCCGGTGATCGCGCTGAGCAGAAACAGCAGGATCAGCAGCCAGCTCTGGAAGTTATACGGCACATAGTCGAGGAACGAGAACGACTCCGAGACAACGCCACTCGCGATCGCAAGGCTGACGGCGTTGAGACCAACGGGATTGTACGGCACGATGCCGGCAAGGCCGGTGGAGATGCCGTCCATGAGGTTCGAGCCGCGGGTGCGCTCGATGTTGTGCGTCTGCAGGAGCTTGCGCACGACCGGGCCGACGAACAGGATCGAGATGGACGCGGCACCGATGGCCACGCTGCCGATCACGCTCAGCAGGATGGTGACGAGCTCGGCCTGACGCGGGGTCTTACTGGCGTTGTTGAGCTTTTCGAGCAGCATGTCAAACACGCCGCTGCGCTTGAGCATCTCGAGCAGCGCAAACATGAAGAAGCTGAAACAGATGACATTGAGCATACCGGTCAGGCCGGCGCCGATGGGGCCGGTGGCCGAAAACAGCGTCGGCACGTCGAGGAAGCCGAACACCAGGCACAGCACAAAGCCGACCAGATCGCAGACGATGAGCGTGCTGATGAGATTCCAGCCGCGGAGCATCAGGATGATCATGATGACCGGGATGACGAGCATGACGAGCGTCTTGGCATAGGCGGGGTCAATGACATCCGGCAGCGTGACGGATGTGGACGTCTTGATGCCGACGATGACGAACAGCACGGCGGAAATGACGCCGGCGATCAGGGAATACGGCAGACGGGTGCGCACGACGTCGCGCACTTCCGCATCCTGCGTGAGGGCGGAGGCAATGGTCGTGTCGGAAATCGGGGCGAGGTTATCGCCGAAGATTGCGCCGCTGACGATGGCGCCGACCACGACGGAGGGATTCGCGCCAACCGTGGCCGCAACCGGCAGCAGCACCGGCAGCACGGCGACAATCGCGCCGTTGGACGTGCCGCAGGCCGTCGAAATCAGCAGGCAGACAAGAAACGCCACCAGCGGCAGGAAGCCGGCACTCAGGCCGAGCTTCATCACGAGCCAGGTCAGGCCCTGAATGAGGCCGCTCTGGCGCAGCTCCTGCGACAGGATGCCGGCCAGCAGGAACGCGAAGATGATGACACACAGGGTATCGTTTTTCAGGCCGTCCACGACTGCCTGTTCAAACTCCTTTTTGTTTTTTGCCAGCAGGAACGCCACGCACAGTCCGGCGAAACCTGCCATGCAGAACAACACCAGGGACACTTTCTTCATCGCGGCGATCACGATCATGAGGCACATGAAGACCAGCAGCGGCGCACACGCGCCGAGCGTGCCCCCGTAAAATTGCATACGTTTGTTTTTCTCCATTGTGAGGTCCTCCTCTCAAATAATCCAACACCGGTATTGTTGTATGCGGTATTTTTAGCTCTTTTATGCGTAAAAGTCAATTGAATTTTCAATGTTTTTCATGCACTATTGCATTTTCTACAATTTATACAGTATAATGTTGTTGCTGCTGCAACATTCGTTGCGGCACTGCTCACAATCCCCAGAAAAAAGGATGGTGTTCCCATGAGCGGTAAACTGGAACAGCGCATTCAAAGCGCGCATTTGACGCGGACGGAAAAGGTCATCGCGGATTATTTTCTCGAGCACAGCGGCTCGCTATATTTTTTAACGGCCAAGGACATCGCGCTTGCGCTCGGCGTGAGCGACACCTCGGTCATCCGCCTGTGCCGCACGCTGGGCTACCGCGGCTTCCGTGAGCTGCAGGAGAGCCTGCGCAGCGAGCTCTCACAGGTCATCGAGCGTGAAAAATACGTCATCCCGCAGCATCAGGTGCCGGACAAATTGCAAAAGTATCAGGACCTGAGCTCGTTTCAGTGCCTGCAGTTCGCCGTAGACTGTCTGCAGGAGACTTACCGCAAGAACGACCCGGAAAAATACGGGCAGATCGTGCGCATTCTGCTCGAGAGTGAGCACATTTTTGTCTCCGGCTTCCGCGGTCTGGCGGGGCCGGCGCGACACCTGGGCGTGCTGCTGTCGCAGTATACCCGGCACGTGGAGTATTTCTGCGACGCAGACACCCGCTGCGTGGAAAAGCTGCTCGACTACGGCCCGCACGATTGCGTGATCCTGCTCGGTGCCGAGCGCTACTCGCGCATGACTTGCGTGCTGGCCGACATGGCGCATAACGCCGGCTGCCGGCTGATCGTCATCACGGACAAGCTCACGGCGCCCTTCGCCGGCGACGCGGACGTCGTGCTGCTTGCCGACCTCTCCAGCCCCACACCCACGAACTCCTACATCGGTGTGAACTTCCTCATTGAGGTCATCGCCTTTGAGTTCAGCCGCGCGCTCGGCGTGTATCCGCAGCAGCGGCTGTCCCGGCTGGACGCTTACCTGTCCGAGCTGCAGCTGTACTGACCGGTGGCCAAAAAGCATTGCATTCGCGGATATTTTTCGTTATAATACAGGCAATCTGAAATTGGGAGGCCATGCCATGCATCCGCGCAACCTGCACCTGTATTTCTTCAGCCCCACGGGCGGCACGCAGCATGTCGCCGGGCTCTTCGCAGAAAACCTGAACGCCGCCGATGCCTGCACCGACATCACCGTGCACGCCGAGGCAAAGACGTTTTCTGCCGATGACTGTCTGCTCGTGTTCTTCCCGGTCTACGGCGGCCGCGTACCCGGGCCGTGCCTCGCGCGCGTGCGTGCCCTGCGCGGGACGGACACCCCGGCCGTGCTTGTAGCCGTATTCGGCAACCGCGCCGTGGACGACGCCCTGCTCGAAATGCGCGACACGCTCGCCCCGCTGGGCTTTCGCGTGATCGCGGCGGCGGAGGTCATTGCGCCGCACTCGGTCAATACCGACATCGCCGCCGGCCGGCCGGACGCGTCCGACCGCGCAAAGATCGCAGAATTCTGCACGCAGCTGAAATCCCGCATCACCGCCGACGCCCCGGCCGAGATCACCGTGCCCGGCAACCCGAACTACCGCGCCTACAACGGTCTGCCGCTTAAGCCGACCGGCGGCCTGCGCTGCATCCGCTGCGGCCTGTGCGCGGACAACTGCCCCGCCGGTGCCATCCCGAAGGACGCGCCGCAGAAGGTGGACAAGGCCAAGTGCATCTCCTGTCTGCGCTGCATCCAGATCTGCCCGCAGTCCGGGCGCAGCGTGCCGTTGCCGCTGCGGCTGGCCGCAGCCGCCACGGTGAAAAAATACTGCACCGGACGCAAGGAACCAAAATTCTATCTATAATGTGAAAATCCGCCCCGGAAGCGATCTGCTTCCGGGGCGGCGCTTTCTTGTCTTGTTGTCAGGCTTCGGCGTCGTCCGCCGTGTCGAGCCCCGCGAAGAAGGCATCAAACGGACAGCCGTAGAGCTTTTTGAGCGCGAGCAGCACGCTCACGCGCACATTGCGCTCGCCCGCTTCGTATTTGGCATAGGTCGTGCGGCCAATGTCGCAGCCGCGGCGCTGCAGCTCGGCGCACAGCTTCTCCTGCGAGAGTCCGCTGGCATTGCGCAGGCGGCGCAAGTTGTCGCCAAGATTGCGGTCCCGCCGTAATTTCTGCTCCATCTTCTCACCACCGCACAGCATTTTCTGACCAATATGGGCACAGCTGCCCTTATTTTATGCGGCAGCCGCCGCAAAAGCTGTCCGCAATACTGGTCAGAAAAAAGGTATGTCCCTCACCCCTCCGGCCCGCGTCCGAGGGCGCTTTTGAGCGCGTTGCGCAGCGGGTTCGACCCCGGCGCGCCTTTTTCACAGGCGGGGTAACCGCAATCTGCAAGCACGCGGCGCAGCTCCGCCTCGGTGACGATCTGTGGGTCATAGCGCACGGTCAGCTCCGCGCGCCAGAACGACACTGCCGCGTCGAGCACGCCGCGCGTGTGCAGCAGGTCGTCCACGATCCATTCCGGACACTGGCGGCAGTAGATGCCGCGGACATGCGTCATCAGGATTTTTTCTTCCATGGGAAACGTCGCTCCTTTTTGCCGCCGTCCTTGAGCCGCAGCGAATGCATGAGCACGCCGATCGAGCTGGCCGACATGGCCGTAGCGCAGATGGACGGATGCAGCACGCCAAGCGCCGCGACCGGGATGCTGACGAGGTTATAAAACAGCGCCCACATCAGGTTCTGGCGGATGGTGCGGATGGTCGCGCGCGAGATGTCAAACAGCTCCGGCAGCTTCTCGAGGTTGCCGGACGGCAGCAGGATGCCCGCCGACTCGATGGCGATGTCCGATCCGCCGCCCATGGCGACCGCGCAGTCCGCCACGGCGAGCGCCGGCGTGTCGTTGATGCCGTCACCGACCATGCAGACCGTTTTCCCCTGCGCGCGCAGGCGCTCGATGGCGGCAGCCTTCTCGTCCGGCCGCGCCTCGGAGAGCGCGTGGTCGATGCCGACCTCGGCAGCAATGGCCTCGGCCGTGCGGGCGTGGTCGCCCGTCATCATCCAGACCTCCTTGCCCGCCGCCTTGAGCTGCGCGACGACGGCGGCCGCCTCGGTCTTGCGCGTGTCAGCGATGCCGAGCGTGCCGAGCACGATGCCGCCGCGCGCGACGCACAGCTCCGTCTTGGCCTGCGCGCGCAGATCCGGCAGCGCGGCGAGCGGGGCCGTGTCGATGCCCAGCTCATCAAGCCACGTCCGGCTGCCGCAGACGACGGCCGCGCCCGCGACCGTGCCGCGCACGCCGCGGCCGAGTTCATAGGAAAAGTCCTCCGCCTGCGGCAGCGGCGCGTCGGACTGCTGCTGCGCATACGCCGTGACGGCGCGCGCCAGCGGGTGGTCCGAGCACTGCTCGAGCGCGGCGGCGAGCCGCACGAGCATCTCCGGCTGCACGGTGCCGCACGGGCAGACATCCGTGAGCGCAGGCGCGCCGTTTGTGAGCGTGCCGGTCTTGTCAAAGACGACGCAGTCGGCCTTGTAGGCGTTTTCGAGCTCCGCGCCGCTCTTGAAGAGGATGCCGTGCTCCGCCGCGCGGCCGGAGCCGACCATGAGCCCCGTCGGTGTGGCGAGGCCGAGCGCGCACGGGCACGCGACCGACAGCACGTCGCAGCAAGTGAGCAGCGCGCGCTCGAGATTGCGCGGCGCAACGCGCCGGTACCAGACGAGAAACGTCAGTGCCGCCGCGCCGATGACGCCCGGCACGAACCAGCGCGCGACCTTATCGGCAAAGCGCTGCATGGGCGCTTTTTCGCACTGGGCCTGCCGCACGATCTGGATGATCTGCTCGAGCACGGACGCCTTGCCCAGCGCCTCGGCCGAAACGATGGCAGAGCCCGAGCGGTTGAGGCTGCCGCCGATGACCTTGTCGCCGGAGGCCTTGTCCACCGGCATGCTCTCGCCGGTGAGCATGGACTCGTCGACCGCGCACCGGCCGCTGACGATCGTCCCGTCGACCGGCACGCGCTCGCCGGGGCGGATGCGTACCCGGTCGTGCTCCGCGATCTGGTCGACCGGCAGCTCAACAAACGTGTCCCCGCGCTGCACCATGGCCGTGCGCGGCTGCAGATGCATGAGTCTGCGGATGGCGGAGTTGGCCTCCCCGGCCGCGACCTGCTCCATATACTTGCCGAAGAGGATGAGCGAGAGCAGCACCCCGTCGGACGCAAAGTAGAGCTTGTAGCTCGTGCGCGGCGTGAACGTTACGTAAGCGCTGTAGAGATAGATGAGCGTGGACGAGAGCGAGACGAGGAAATCCATGCCGAACGTGCGGTTGCGCGCTCCCCTCCACGCACTCTTGTAAAAATACCGCCCGGGACCGAACTGCAGCGCCGTTCCGGCCAGGAACTGCAGCTTCGGGTGCATCTCGAGCATGAGAGGCGCCGTACAGCAGGCCGAGGTCACGAGCGTTTTGAGCAGGTCCATGCGCTTTTCGAGCTCCTGATCCGCGTCGCCGCCGCGCAGCTCGCCGCGCGTGACGGCGCAGCCCGCGTCCGCGCAGGCGGCAGCAAGGTCGCGCCCGTCCACGCCGATGGGCCAGAGGTATGCCGTGAGCGTGCCGTCCGCCTGCACTGCCGCATCCTTGACGCCGAACACCGCGCGCAGCGCATCCGCCGCGGCAGCAGTCTTGGCCGCATCCGCCTCCGCCGGGAGCAGATCCTGCTCTTCGACCGGCACGCGAAAGCCCGCGCGTTTGACCCGCGCCGCGATTGCGGCGAGATCGGTCACGCCCTCGTCGTAGGTGATGAGCGCCGAGGCGGCGGTGTAGTTCACCGCCGCGCGCTGCACGCCGGGCAGCTTTTCCAGCGCACGGTCCAGCCGTGCCACGCACGCGGCGCACTCCATGTCCAGAATTCTCAGCGAAATGTCTTTCATTTGCTTGCCCCCAAGTCAAAAAAGGGAGCGCACAGCCGGCGCTCCCTCTCCATAAAATCAGGCCTCCTCGCCCGCTTCCAGCAGGTTCTGCTTGAATTCCCTGCGCTTTTTGATCGCCGTCATGCACGCCGGGATGGCCACGGCGGGCAGGTCGAGCAGCAGCGCCCAGTCGATCCAGTCGATGCCCTTGATGAACTGGCCCTCGTGCCACACGCCCTTGGCGAGCTTGAAGTAGTTGTAGTTCCAGGCGCCCCAAATGTCCGTCGTGGGCTTGAACAGGTGCACCTTCAAAAACGCCGCACTCGTGACGATGCCGTTGGCGGCGACGGTCAAAAACGAGGACGCGCGCTTGTTTTTCAGCAAAAACTCCGCCACGGTGGGCAAAACGTACACGGCCAGGTTGATGACCCAGAGCTGCAGCGGGATCTTATAGTGCCAGCGGATGGCCTGACGGATGTGGTCGGCGTCGTGCAGCAGAGCTGCGCCGAGGATGGCCAGGTTCCATTTTTCCAGTACGGCGGCGGTCTCGTCGTCGAGGCGGGTATCCAGGAATTTCGCTTCGTCTTTCACGGACTGTGTCATGGTATTTCCTCCCCTTGATCGAATCAATATGTACCCAGATTTTTATTTACCATCTGGTCAACAAAAAAGTAGCACATCCCGCCCGGAATGTCAAGACGCTGACAGAGAAAACTGGAAATGTTCTTTGTGCCGCCGAAAACGAGCAAGGGCTCCGGTTTTCCGGAGCCCTTGCTCAATGCCGTTATCATCAACTGTGGCAGCCGTGTTCACCGCAGCCGTGCTCGCCGCAGGTGTGGCCCGCGCCGTGCGCGTGGTCGTGATGATCGCAGCGCGCCTCGGGATCATAGCCGAGCGAGCCGTCGAGCAGCGCCTGCACCGCCGCGTCCGCGCTGCCACTCACGCCGCCGTAAAACCGGATGCCGGCCTCCGTGAGTGCCGACTGCGCACCGCCGCCAATGCCGCCGCAAATGACCGCATCTGCGTGATGTGCCGCGAGGAAACCCGCCAGCGCGCCGTGGCCGCTGCCGTTCGTGGACACGACGGCCGTCGCCGTGACAGCGCCGCCGTCGACGTCATAAAACTTAAACGCCTCCGAGCGGCCAAAGTGCTGAAAAATGTTTCCGTTTTCATAAGGGATCGCAATACGCATATAAAATTAGCTCCTCTCTGCTATTTTTTCTGGATTTACGACTGGGTCGGGTGCAGCCTTGAGCATAAGCGTGACGGCGTAGTCACCGCCCGGCTCCAGTTCGTGCCGGAAGCTGCCGTCATACTTCTGCGCCAGGCCGCTCAGCACGCGAAAGCCCACGCCGCGCTCCAGCTCCGGAATGCGCCGCGGCTTTGCCGCTGCAGGCTCACCGCGCACCGGGTTGCGCTCGTGAACGACGAGGTACCCCTTCGCGAGATACGCCTGCAAGCGGATCTGCGCGCCGGGCACGCCCTCGCAGGCTTCCAGGGCATTGTCAAGTATGTTGCCGAAGGCGACGATCAGGTCCGTGTTGGACACCGGCAGCTCCACCGGCAGCGACACGTCCGCCTGCACCGGCACGCCTTTCGCCTCCGCATCCTGCATGCGGCTGTACAAGAATGCGTCCACGACCGGGTTTTTGCATTTGCCGAGCCGGGAGATATACGTCTGCATCGGCAGCAGCTGCTCGGAATATTCTGAGGCCGCTTTCAGATTGCCCTCCTGCAGGAGGGCGTGGATGGTGTTGAGATGGTGGGAAATGTCATGCCGCATGGCGCGGATCTGCTCGTACTGTTCGGTCAGGTCACTATAGTGCGCGAGCTGTGCGTCGAGCTGCTTTTCCAGCAGCTGGTTTTCCACCTCGAGCTGCACACGCTGCTCCGTATGCACCATGGTGCGGTAAAGCAGGATGTCCGAGACCAGAAACAACACCGACACGGTCAGCTGCATGGGGATATACTCATAGTGTGGCGGCGTAAACATCAGTGTCACGAGCGAGGCCTCGCAGACCATCTGTGTGATTGGAAACGCCGAAAAGATCAGCAGCTGCTTGCCGGAGAGGTTGTTTTTCAAGCGCGTGAACAGCAGACTGAGCAGCCCCAGCCCCAGCGCCAGCACCGGCAAAAACGTCACACCGTAGATCAGCGCGCGCGGGTCGGCCCAGACCGACAGCTTGTCGCTCGGCTGAAGGTCGATCATCAGCGGCGTAAACATCAGCTCCATCAGCAAAGAGACGGCCAGCTCCGCCGCGACCGCAAGCATCTTGCGCCCGGCCCGGCCGCGAAAGAGCAAAAACGCCATCGCGAGCGAGCACAGTGGGAACATCAGCGTGCGCACCTGCCCCACGTTCGTAAGCAGCAGGGTCGCCGCCATATACACAGCCCCGATGGCTGCGGCAAGCACCGCCGTCAGCCAGGTCGAAAAGCGCGGCCCGTCGAGCACGCGCCACAAAAACGCCGCCCACAGGGCGATGGCGCAAGCGTTAAAAAACAGGTCAGCCACATAACCGTTATAAGTCATCACATGCGCCCTCCGATCCCGTCGCCGCAGGCTTGGCGGCGCGCAGTATAAGCGTGACGGCGTAGTCACCGCCCGGCTCCAGTTCGTGCCGGAAGCTGCCGTCATACTTCTGCGCCAGGCCGCTCAGCACGCGAAAGCCCACGCCGCGCTCCAGCTCCGGAATGCGCCGCGGCTTTGCCGCTGCAGGCTCACCGCGCACCGGGTTGCGCTCGTGAACGACGAGGTACCCCTTCGCGAGATACGCCTGCAAGCGGATCTGCGCGCCGGGCACGCCCTCGCAGGCTTCCAGGGCATTGTCAAGTATGTTGCCGAAGGCGACGATCAGGTCCGTGTTGGACACCGGCAGCTCCACCGGCAGCGACACGTCCGCCTGCACCGGCACGCCTTTCGCCTCCGCATCCTGCATGCGGCTGTACAAGAATGCGTCCACGACCGGGTTTTTGCATTTGCCGAGCCGGGAGATATACGTCTGCATCGGCAGCAGCTGCTCGGAATATTCTGAGGCCGCTTTCAGATTGCCCTCCTGCAGGAGGGCGTGGATGGTGTTGAGATGGTGGGAAATGTCATGCCGCATGGCGCGGATCTGCTCGTACTGCCCGGTCAGGTCGCTGTAGTGCGCGAGCTGCGCGTCGAGCTGCTTTTCGAGCAGCTGGTTTTCCACCTCGAGCTGCACGCGCTGCTCCGTATGCACCATGGTACGGTAGAGCAGAATGTCCGAGACCAGAAACAGCGCCATCACAACCAGCAGCGCCGGCGCATATTCATACCGCGGCGGATAGACGATCAGCGCCTGAAGCGAGGCGGCACAGATGATCTGCGTGATCGGAAACGCCGAAAAGATCAGCAGCTGCTTGCCGGAGAGGTTATTTTTCGAGCGCGTCAGCGGCAGACTGAACACCAGCAGCACCAATGCCAGAAGCAGCACATAGACTGCGCCGTAAACGATCGCGCGCGGGTCGGCCCAGACGGAGTACTGCGCATCGATCTCCAGATCCAACACGTGAACCGTCACGGCCGAAAACAACATCTCCAACAAGACCGAGCCGAGCAGATCCACGGCGACCGCGAGCAGCTTGCGCAGCGGCTTGCCGTAAAACAGCACAAACGCCAGCGCGAGCGGCCCGGTCGGGAACAGCAGCAGACGCTGCACGCTGCCGGCCGTTGTCAGCGTGAGGACCGGGACCAGGTAAGCCGCGGAGATCCCCAGCGTGAGCAGCGCCGTGACCCACCACGAAAAACGCGGCCCGTCGAGCACGCGCCACAAAAACACGCACCAGACCGCCATCACGCACGTGTTGAAAACAAAGTCCGCAAGAAAACCGTTATACACCATGCCGTGCGCCCTCCGCGGCAAGATCTCCGTCGTCCTGCGCATCGATCTGCGCGGCCCGGCCGGCCAGCAGCCGGAAAAACGCCGCCCTGGCCGCGTCCCGGTGCGAGCGGCTGATGGGAATGAGCATGCCGCCGTTGAGGCGGAAATTGTCGCGCTCCATGGACGCGATCATCTGTTCATTGACCCAGAAGCTCTTATGGCAGTGGATGAAGTGATCCTCCGCCTGTCCGCTCTCGAGCAGCTCCCGCGGATCCTGCGTGGTCTCCAGATCCCCGCCGGTCATGTGGATGACCGTTCGGTGCAGAAAGCGCTCGAGACACAGCACCCGGTCAAGCGCGATACGCTGCACGGACGCGCCGCGCCGGACGGTCAGCGCCTTATCGGATGCCAGCGCCGTCAGCGCCTTGCGCAGCGCGACCGGCAGCCGCGCCGCCATGTCCGGCTTGAGCACATAGTAGACGTGCTCCGCCTCGTAGGCGTCCATGAGGTAGCCGGTATAGCTGGAGAGGAAAATGATCCGGCACGCCGGAACGCTGCGGTTGATCTGCTTGGCCAGCGCGATTCCGTCTGCGTCCGCCAGACGGATGTCCAGCACGGCGATATCCGGCCGGTAGTCCGTCTCCCCGATCGCAGACAGCGCCGCGCCCGCGGTTTGAAATGTCTGAATGGCATGCGGCATCTCCCCGAACGCGTCGTGCAGGATCTGCACGGTCCGGTCGAGAAATACCGCCTCATCATCGCACACCGCCACTTGAAACATAGCCCGGTGGTCTCCTTTTCCTCCTGCCCGTGATTATCCACGGCTGGCATTTAGGATATTGTATACCAGACGCAGGAAAGTTTCAAGTATTTCAAGCGTGTGTGAAAGGCGGGCACGGGCCGCATTCCGGTACCCGCGTGCGCCGTTACAGAACTTTCTTGTTCTCGGCGCCCGGCGTCGTGACGATGACGGTCTCCGGCGTGATGACCAGCACGCCCTTCGCCGTGGCCGCGCCCTGAAACATCTGCTCGACCATGGCCTTGAACATGGCCACGACCGGCCCGTCCGAGACGTGCTCGGCCGCGCCCCGGATCTGGTAGCCCTCAAGTGTCTTGGCGTCGTACACGGAGATTGCGATGCGGCCGCCATTCGCGGCAAGGTTGCGCAGCGTCGTGTCCAGGAACACGTCGCCGACGATGAGCTTGCCGTCGTCTGTCACGTCCTTGAGCGCGACCGGCACCACATTCGGCACACCGGCGCTGCAGGCAGCCAGGTCCCACATGTTTTCCTTGAGCAGTTTTTTGACATTTTCGTTGAGCATGATGCGTTCCTCCTTATGGTTTTTGAGCTTGCCTTCATGATAGCAAGCCGCACGGCGGGAACAAGATATCCGCAAATTTATGAGCGACTCATAAATTTCATAGTGCGGCTTGACACCGGCGCGCGGATGGATTAAGGTTGACGAAAAACGGCACGGCCGCGGCCGTGCCTCCGGAAGGAGTTATCACCATGTCTTACGGCCGGATCGGTGTGATCGGTGCCATGGATTCGGAGCTCGCCGCGCTCATAGCGGCGCTTGCGCAGCCCGCACAGGAGACCGTGCAGGGGCTGATTTTTCACACGGGCCGTCTGGGCGCACGGGAGGTCGTGCTCGTCCGGTGCGGCATCGGCAAGGTCAGCGCGGCGCGCTGCACGCAGGTGCTCATCGACCGGTTCGCACCCGGCGCGGTCATCAACACCGGCATCGCGGGCGGACTGGCTGGCGGCCTCGCCGTCGGTGACATCGTGGTGGCCGACGGGCTCGTGCAGCACGATTTTGACGCCGCGCCCATCGGCTTCGTGCGCGGCTGCGTGTGCATGGGCGACCCCGGCGCGCCAACGGTGTTCGCGCCCGATGCGGCGCTGTCTGCCCTGCTGGCGCAGACAGCCGGCAATGCGATCGGCGCGCAGCAGGTGCACCGCGGCCTGATCGCCACGGGCGACCAGTTCATCTCCGGTGCGGCGGCGAAGGCGGCCATCCGCCGCGCGTTCCCGGCCGCCATGGCGGCGGAGATGGAGGGCGGCGCAGTCGCGCAGGCGGCGAGCATGAGCGGCGTGCCGTTTGCCGTGGTGCGCGCGATCTCAGATCTCGCCGACGGCACGGCCGCTGCATCGTTCGAGCAGTTTGAGCAGCATGCGGCCGACGTTTCGGCCGCGGCCGTCCTGCAGGCGCTCGCGCTGCTGGACTGAAGGGCTCCAATAACGCCAAAAGGCTCCCCCATCCGGGGGAGCCTTTTTTGTCATATGTATTCTCTTTGGGTGATCCGTTTTATGATCGCCCGAGCCAGAAGTCCGGCGACGCCAATCTTTTTTGCAACATGCTTCTTGCCGTGCAGATAGAGTGCCTTGACCTCGATGCCCGCTATATCCTCCGCGGTGAGCGGATCATCGCCGAGAACGACGAAATCGGCAATCATACCGGGTGCAAGAGTGCCGCGTTTATTCTCCTCATGGCTCATATACGCGGGATTTGCCGTTATCATGCGCAGCGCATCGAGACGCGATATGCGCTCGTCCGGATTGGGATGATTTACGGAGCACGCCATACCGTACAGGGGCTTTGGACGCGTGCACGGTCCGTCGGAGCCGTCGCCTACGACAAGTCCGAGGCGGTGCATCGTTCCCAGCGCGTTTAGTCTGTCAGTGCGCTCTCTGCCGAGCACCGAGCACAGATACTCGTCCGGCTCCTGCTTCCAATATATAAACGGCGACTGCGCGGCTATGCACAGCTTTATCTTTGCCGCGCGCTTTAGCTGCTCCTCGCTTGCAAGGCAGACATGGATCATCACATGGCGCGCATCGTCCCACGGCTTATCGGCATAAGCCGCCTCATACGCCGTTATGCACTGCTCCACCGCCGCATCGCCTATGGCGTGCATGGTTATCTGCCAGCCCTCGCGGTTTGCGCCGATGGCGAACTCGTTCACGCGCTCCTGCGGATAATTCAAAACGCCGTAGTTGTTCGGATCGTTCGCGTACGGCTCCTTGAGCGCCGCGTCCTCTGAGCCGAAGCAGCCGTCGAGGGCAAGCTTGAAGCAGCCGCCGACGCGCTTGAAGCCGTGCTTTTTCACGGCCTTGAGGTCCATGGTCTGGAAGAATATGCGGAACGCCTGCGGCAGGCCGGGCGCGAGTATTTTTATCATGTCTATATCCAGATCGTTTGCAAAGCCCACGCCCTCAACGGTGTGCACGAGCCCGATGCCGACCGACGCAAGGTACTCCGCGCCTCCGGAGAGACCGCGTATAATATCCATCGTGGGGATATACGCCGTCGCCTCGTTCACGCCGTTATAAAACGCCGACTGGTACAGCCATCCGGTCTCGGTATTGCAGCCGGGATCGGATTTCACCTTATCCGACAGCAGTGCTAGCATTGCGCTGTTGCACACGGCAGCATGACCGTCGTACTTCATGACCATGAGCGGACGCTCCGTCCAGTCGTCAAGATCGCGCTTTTTGGGCAGCCGATGCTCGGCAACGGTGTTCGCGGTGCAGCCGTAGCCCATGAGCACCTTGTTTTTCCGGTGACTGTCGGCATAGCGCCTGACCGCCGCCTTTGCTTCGGCAAAATTTTTGACATCCATGAGATAGAATGTGTTCTCGAAAACGCACAGCGAGCCGAAATGCATATGCGTGTCGCCGAACGCGGGCGTTACCGTCGCGCCGCCGAGATCGACCCGTTTTGCCTTGCCGTAGCGCGGAGGGATGCTGCTTTCATCGCCGAGCCACACGATGTGACCGCCCTTTACCGCCATCGCGGTGTAAATGCGGTTTTCCTTTTCGCAGGAGATGAATCTGGCGTTCGTATAAAGCTCCATAATCTCATTCCTTTCACTTCTAAAATGGGCTCCATGTAGACATGGAGCACTACAGCCTGTTTCAAAATCCAAGCTGTTTCGTAAAGACAAGTGTACAGCGGGGGAGCGCGAGGGGGGTAAGCCCCCGCTCGCAATTGGATCATAGCCATCAAAAACGACTGAAAAACTGATTTATCCGTTTTATCAGGCTTTTTGACGAACGCAGCGAGATTTTTTGTGAAAATTTATTTTTACAAAAAATGTGGCGTTTTTGAAGCGTATAAAAAAGTCTCTGACTTTTTGTACGCTGAGGGGCTCCATGGTAAACATGGAGCCCAAATGTTTTCAGTCTTCGGGTATGTGTATCTCGCGGATGAGAAAATCCTTGCCCGAAAGTATGGTTTTTTCAAAGCTGCCGCAGTTGGGGCAATAGCCCTCGTGCTCAATGACATTGAACAGCTCGTTGCATTCGTCGCATTCAGCCATGCCGGGAATGACATTTATCACAAGCTTTGTGTCCTTGAGCCATGTATCCCCAACGACGACGGGATATATATCCTCAACATACTTGGGGGATGACCAGCGACAGCTCGCCTATATCGAGGACGATCTCCGTGACCTCCTTAATGCCGTTTTGCTCGGCAAAATCGGTGACGGTTTTGACCATTGAGCGGGCAACTCCGATCTCGTGCATAGCGGCTCCTTACTTTCTTGCGATCTTCTTGGTGACAAGCTTTGCGACTGCCGCCGGAGTATTGCCGGCTGCGCCGAGAAGCGCCTTGAAGTACGGTGCTCCGACATAGTCGGTGACCTTCTCAAGGTGGATGGCGTCGAACTTGCACTTGGTGGTGCAGATGCCGCAGCCCACGCGCAGGCTCTCGTCAACGACGGCTGCGCCGCAGCCGAGGCAGCGGGAGGTCTCTATCTTCATCTGCTCCTCGGTGAAGGTACCACGCAGATCCTTGAAACGCTCTTTTTGCACTTCTTTGCAAGCTCCTCTGCGGAAAACTCCTTCTCAAGACGCATACGCATCATGACAGAGCACATATCGTCGTCGACGATGGGCTCAAGAATTCTATACTCGGGATCCTTGCAGGTAATACCGGTATAGGTCATGCTTTCAAGGCTGATCTTAGAAGCCAGCGCAAGAATATTCGGTCTGTTTGCTATTGTTTTTCCCCCTATAAATAATATATTTTGCAGTTTAGGTCTATCAATAGTTTATATCATGAAACTATACACTTTGTCAATTATTTGGCGTTGGTATCAAGTGACTGTTAAGCTATTTTTTCAGAGGCACATTGACGCACCCATTGGCTCCCTTGCGTAAAGAGAGCTGTCACCGCGAGGGACAATACGCTGCCGACACCGGCAGTTCGTTTAGCTGCGCTGTCACGGTAATGCACTGCGGAAAAGCTTCTGCCCTTGGCTTCCCCTTGAGGGGAAGCTGTCGGCGTTAGCCGACTGATGAGGTGAAAATAAATCCGTGCGCTTTGCGCACACCACAACGATTCACTCTTCACTATTAACGATTCACTTGCGAGCAAAGCTCGTACCCTTGCCTCCCTTGTGTAAAGGGAGGCGGGTTGCCGCATGGCGGCAAGCCGGAGGGATTGTGCCACTCGCCGTGGCGGGCATTGCGTTACCAACACTGGTAGTGGGTTTAGCTGCGTCATCTCGACAATAACAAACCGCGAATATGCGGGCGACCAATGGTAGCCCGTTTTTTATTGTTTCGTCGGCAATCACCGGTCGGGATGCCGCAACAACCGTACTGGCAGGCGCGTCAGTTCGTCTCCAAAAAGAAGTCCTTGTCGATTATCGCCTGGAGCGCCTGCTGCACGGCGGTGTCGAAGCCGAGCTCACGCAGCTTGCACACGCCCTCGATGGTCGTGCCGCCGGGGGAGCACACCGCGTTCATGAGTGCGATTGGGTGCTCGGAGCTGTTCATAGCAAGCGCGCCGCTGCCCATAACCGTCGCGGTGGCGATCTCCTCGGCGATCGGTCTTGCAAATCCCGCGCGGACACCCGCCTCCGCCAGAGCGTCAATGTACATCAAAACAAACGCGCCCGATGCCCCGCCGAGGGCTCCGAATGCCGGAAACAGGTCTTCATCCATATGGTACACCTTGCCGACCGACGAGAATATCGCGTCGGCGGTTTTTATATGTGCACTCGTTGCCGCCTTGCCGCCGCATATCGCCATTACGGAGGCTTTGACTTTGGCGTTTATGTTAGGCATTACACGTCATAATTATTTCAGCGTAAATATAGTGCTAGAAATTGCCAGATTTCGGTTTTGCACTTGTACGGTTGAAAATGAGGATGGGCAGAGATTAGAACAACGGATGATTAGTCATCGGCGCTTAAACGGATGCATCGGAAACTTTTTATACTTGAAGTCGCTTAACAACGAGTATAAATTGGATATTCAACAATAGAGAAAACGACCATACCAGGCACGAAGCCCGATATGGTCATTATTCTTTTGCAACCCGCTTGAAGAATGCCAGTTAAAAATATGTTTTTTGCATATCCCTAATTAGCACCTTCTGATGGGGGAGCCTTTTGCATGAAAGCAGAATCACACCGTCACGAGCTCGTAGTGCGTCGTGCCGAGGCCGATAGCCTCGCCGTGCTCGACGGCGGCGCGCCAGTCGGTGTCCGGATGCGCGGCCGTGAAGTGGTCGTGCGGATGGTCATGCTCATGCGCGATGACGCTGCCGGGGTTCACGGGCTGGGCGTTGATCTTGTCGGCGCAGGCGGTGTCGAGCGCCACGGGGTCGAAGGACGCGAACATACCCACATTCGGCACGATCGGCACGTCGCTGAAATTGTGGCAGTCGCAGCAGGGCGACACGTCCACCGCGAGCGCGATGTGGAACGACGGACGGCCGTCGACGACGGCTTTGGCGTACTCGGCGATCTTGCAGTTGAGCAGCTCGTTTGCGATCGCATAGTCCGCATGGATGGCGTGCATCGGGCAGACGTTGATGCAGCGGCCGCAGCCGGTGCACTTATATTTCAGAATGGTACACTTGCCGTTTTCGATGTGTGGGCCGTTGTGCGCGCAGTTTTCCACGCACTTGCCGCAGCCGATGCACTTATCCGTATCGACGACGGGCTTGCCGGAGCTGTGCATCTCCTCCTTGCCGGCACGCGAGCCGCAGCCCATGCCGATGTTCTTGAGCGCGCCGCCGAAGCCCGCGGACACGTGGCCCTTGGCGTGCGTGAGGGAGATGAAGATATCCGCGTCCATGATGGCGCGGCCGATCTTTGCCGCGCGCAGATATTTGCCGCCGCGGATGGGCACGAGGTCGTAATCGTCCCCCTTGAGCCCGTCGGCAATGATGCACTGCGCGCCGGTGGTCATGGGCGTATAGCCGTTGCGCATTGCGCTGTCAAGATGGTCGAGCGCATTGGCGCGGCCGCCGACATAGAGCGTGTTGCAGTCGGTGAGAAACGGCTTGCCGCCGAGCTCGCGCACATAGTCGCACACGACGCGCGCCCAGTTCGGGCGCAGATAGGCCATATTGCCGGGTTCGCCGAAGTGGAGCTTGATGGCAACATACTTGTCCTTGAAGTCGATCTGCTCGAAGCCGGCCGCCTTCATGAGCCGGTGCAGCTTCTCAAGCGTGCTGACCTCATCCGTGCGCAGATCGGAAAAATATACTTTTGCAGGTTCCATTGGAAATACCTCCGCGATCAAAAAACGTTCTCTTTCTCTGGCGGACCCCCGCCCGCTTTTTTGATTTTACTGTGCTTACGCGGCACTGTCAACCGCAAAAAAGCACCGGACACCTGTCGCGGTGCCCGGCGCGTGCCGGTTTTCAGGCCCGTGCCCGCGCCGGAGACCGGACGCGAACACGGGAATATTGGGAATCCACTGGACGGCTGGTAGGAGAGAAGATTTGTCCGATAAAATCGCAAAACAGAACAGAAAGAAGGGTGGAAAAAGAGAAATTGGAAATTGGCAGCCCAGCGGAAGCAAGCGGGAAAACGGCTCAGGCGTTGACGCCGTTGCGGATGGGCTTGACCTTGTCGTACTCGCCGTTGACGTAGTAGAGGGCGTTATCCATAGACAGCTTCGCGACGAGGTAGTTGGACGTGTCGGAGTAATAGCCGCTGTGCGGGGTGAGCAGCACGTCGTCGCGGCCGACGAGCGGGCAGGTGCTCAGGTTCGGGTTCTCGCTCTCGACCATGTCGAGCGCGGCGCCGCGGATGTAGCCGTTATCGAGCGCCCAGACGAGATCCTCGTCGCAGATCAGTGGGCCGCGGCCTTCGTTGACGATGATGGGGTGCTTCTTGCACTTCATGAACGCTTCCTTGTTGAACATGTGGTAGTTCTCCTCGGTGAGGTTCATGTGCAGGCTCAGCACGTCGGACTCGGCCAGCAGGGTGTCGAAATCGACGAGCTTGACGCCGAGGTTCTCGGCAATGGCGGGCGGCAGGAACGGGTCGTAGGCGATGACTTCCATGTCGAACGCCTGCGCCTTGCGGGCGACGGACTGGCCGATGCGGCCGAGGCCGGCGATGCCCATGACCTGACCGGCGATGCGCTTGAGGCCCGGCACGATCTGGTAATCCCAGACGCGGTCCTGCTGGACACTGCGGTCATACTGGCGGATGCCGCGCTGGAGGTTGAGCATGAGGGCCATGGCGCTCTCGGCGGTCTCCTGCGTGCAGTAGTCGAGGATGGAGCAGACGGCAATGCCCTTTTCCTTCGCGTAGTCGAGGTCGGCCTCGTTGTAGCCGGTGGACTGGAAGGAGATGACCTTGCAGTGATCCATGGCGTCAATCTCTTTCCTGCCGAAGTGGACGTAGCCGTCGATAATAATATCGGCGTCCTTGATCTCGGCGTAGAACGCGTCGTTATTTTCGGCGTGCTCGTCGAACACGGCCATGGTCAGCTCTGCCCCCTCGGGGACGCAGGACTTCTCGACGCTGATGTCTCTGTCTTTGGTATAGGGCACTTCTGCCAGAACGATTTTCATGGTAAGCTCTCCTTTTTCTTTACTGAATGGCGCCGCTGGCTTTCATGGCGGCGATCTCCGTGTCGGTATATCCGAGGTCGTGGAAGATGCTGTCCGTATCGGCGCCGAGGCGGCCTGCGGACGTGTAGGGACGCATGGCGTATTCCGTAAACTGCATCGGCGGGCACGGCATCATGACCTCGAGGTCGTCCTTAAAGGTGACCTTCTGGATATAGCCGTTGGCGATGGCCTGCTCGTCGGTGCTCACGTCGCGGATGGTGCGCATGCGCTCGCAGGAGACGTTGTTTTCCGAGAGAAAGGCTTCCCACTCGGCGACGGGTCTGGTCTTAAAGATGGCGTTGAGCCGCGTGACGATCTCGACGATGAAGTCTATCTCGTGCAGCGCCTCCAGACTGGCGGCGCGGGGATCGTCGGCGATCTCCGGCATACCGAACAGGCTGGCAAACTTCGGTAGCTCACGGCGGTACTCATTGTCGAACACGCCGATCCACTTGCCGTCGCTGCACTCGTAGAAGTGGCAGAACGGGTCAGCCGGGTGCAGGGGGTCGTTCGGGCGCTCGCCGCCAAACTGCGGCTGGTGGGACACGACGCCGATGGCGTTGCACCAGATGCCGCTGGCAAACAGCGACGTGCTCACAAACGTGCCCATGCCGGTGCTCTTCTTGCCGATGATGGCCATGAGGATGCCGGACAGGAACGCCGAGCTCGCGGCCAATTCTCCGTTCGGCCCGTGCGTGCATTTCCTGTACGACAAGTGGGGCCACTCCGCCCCCGGCGGCATGATGTGATCCGGCTGCTACACGAAGGGCAAAAACATGGCCCACGCCGTCGTATTTGCCGAGCACACCGTCAAGGGCATGCGCGACCCGTGGTACATCGACGAGCACTCCGGTGCCGAGTACGTCAAGACGTGGAATGACGCCCTGCGCATCCTCGACGACGGCACGCCGAAGAAGGTCGTGCTCTACCCGAACACCGAGTGCCAGGTGCTCGACAACTCCAAGCAGTTTTACAAGCAGGGCAAATAAGCGCCCTTCCCGGAGCAAAACCGGCGGAAACGCGTTGCGTTTCCGCCGGTTTTCGCGTACAATAGACAAAACGAAAGCGAGGTGAGCGCGCATGGAAACGCGCGTGGCGCTGATCGGCATCATCGTGGAAAACAGCGAGAGCACAGCGCAGCTCAACGCCCTGCTGCACGACGCGGGGCAGTACATCATCGGCCGCATGGGCCTGCCCTACCGCGCCAAGGGCGTCAGCATCATCAGTGTCGTGCTCGATGCGCCGCAGGACGTGATCTCCGCACTCGCGGGGCGCATCGGCCGCCTGCCTGGCGTGAGCGCCAAGACCGCCTATTCCAAACCGTTCCCGGCCGCCGGGGACTGACCGCACCGATCGGAGGGACCACCCATGCACATTCCAAAGGGCGCGAGCCAGACGTGCGCGCTGCTGACCTTTGACGACGCGCTCCACTGCTCCCAGCACGACGACTATGACGCCGCGCGCTGGCTGTACGTGCCGCCGTACTACACCGAATACCGTTACATTCTCGGCACGCGGGGCGAAAACCCGCTCATCTGCATCGGCATCAACCCGTCGACCGCGCAGCCGGGCGATCTGGACAACACGCTCAAGAGCGTCGAGCGCATCGCCCTCGGCAACGGGTATGACAGCTTCACGATGTTCAACGTCTACCCCCAGCGCGCGACCGACCCGAACGCCATGGACACGACCTTCAACCGCGCGCTGCACGAGCAGAACATGGCGGCGTTCCGCTACGTGCTCGGGCAGTACGCGCCCGGTAACCGTCCGGCCGTGTGGGCCGCGTGGGGCACGCTGATTGAAAAGCGGCCGTACCTGTTCGACGCGCTCGAGGAAATGCTCGCCATCGGCGAGGAGTTTCATGCGCAGTGGCTGACGTTCGGCGCGCGCTCCAAGGCTGGGCATCCGCACCACCCGCTGTATCTGCGGCGCGACAGCGTGCCGGAGGCGTTCGACGTGCGCGCCTACTGCGCGGCGCAGCGGGATATGCAGGATGCGGCGGAGCTGATGGCCGGGCAGGCCGACGCCGAGCTGAAGGCCCTGTGCCAGGAGGAGCTGGCAGGTGCAAAGAAGCGCGCCGCCGCACTCGAGCAGGAGCTTAGAGTCCTGCTGCTGCCCCATGATCCGAACGACGGCAAGAACGTCATCCTCGAGATCCGCCCCGGCGTGGGCGGCGAGGAGAGCGCCCTGTTTGCGCACAGCCTTTTCCGGATGTACAGCCTCTATGCCGCCGCGCGCGGCTGGACCGTGGAGCTGCTGAACTATAACGAGACGGAGCTCGGCGGCATCAAGGAGGCGGACTTCATGATCTGCGGCGCGGGGGCCTATTCCCGGCTGAAGTTCGAGTCCGGCGTGCACCGCGTGCAGCGCGTGCCC
>ERZ835051.81-NODE-81-length-91330-cov-15.324317_pt1 | contig 91330 bp, 76 predicted proteins | sample MGYA00519575_ERZ835051 | MGnify/ENA primary metagenome ERZ835051 (study PRJEB31850, sample SAMEA3708769) | human gut metagenome | biome: human gut; feature: human-associated habitat; material: faeces | place: China | collected 2014 ... | reverse complement strand
TCTATTTGGTTTAAGTTTTTTATCTTTACCACCTTGACTTTTTATAGTTAGTCTTCAATATTCAGCAGCAGCTCCTGTAGCGACTGCTTTGTTTGCGGCTTAGCGTTCCACAGCTGGCGCTGCTCCGCCTCCAGCAAAACCTCCGTCAGTCTGCGCAGCGCCCAGGGATTAACCTCAGCAAACCATTTCTGCATATCTGTATCCAAGGCATATTTTTCCGCAAACTTTTCATACATCCAGTCCTCCATAACAGCGCTGGTAGCATCCCATTGGAAACAGTTATCAACATAGGTTGCCAAATCGCCTGCTCCCTTATAGCCAAACTCCTTCATGCCCCGTATATATTTGGGATTAATCGCCTCACCGCGGAACAGGCGCTTGACCTCCTCCGCCAACGTGCGAATCACAACATGCTGACGGTCGGAGCTGTCACTGCAATAGTTTTTCGGCATCTTGCCGCTGAAATTACGCACTGCAGCAATCATGCCGCCACGGTAAGCGTTATAATCATCGGAATTCAACAAGTTAGACTCGCGGTTATCAATATTGCTTACAGTAACCTCCAGCTTTGCCATCCGCTCTGTAAACAGCTGCGGCCTGTACTGACCTTTTTCACCCTCGCCGTATACATGCGCACCCCAGCGCACATACACATCAGCAATATCGCCTAGGTCATCCCAATTACGGGAAGCCAAAAGTGCGCTCACGCCCGCGCCATGCGCTCCCGGCGGGTCGCCGAAAATGCGGTAGGATGCCTGCCTCCAAGCCAGCTCCTTATCCACGCCCTCGCTTTCTAATCGCTGAGATTCCTCCACCACATGCTTGCGCACAAAGTTGTCTTCAAAGCTCTCATCCAGTGCTGCCACCTGCTGCACTGCCTTATCCAGCCAGCAAACTGCTCCCGGCAGCGTATCACGGAACAGACTACTGATGCGTCCGGTAACATCAACACGTGGACGCTTCAGCTCATCGAGCGGAATAATCTCGATGCCTGTCACCTTCAGGGTTCCCTTCTGCCAAACAGGACGCACGCCCATCAGGCGCATAAATTCCGCCATACACTGACCATTAGAGCGCATGTTATAGGTCGCCCACAGCAAAATACCTACGCTTTCGGGATAGCGGCCTTCCTCCGCTACAAATTTGTTAATCACATCCTCCGCCATCTGTGAACCGATTTTCCACGCTACAGGTGTAGGCAGCAGCTGCGGATCAACGCCGTAAAAATTGCGTCCGGTCGGCAAAATCTCGGCACCTCCGCTCGTAGGCGCACCACCGGCACTCGGCTCGATATATTCAGACTGCAGCGCGCGGATGCAGTTGCTGCGTTCCCAGGTAGTATGCGCCAGGCTGGGATACAGCTTGTCGCAGATGAAGCCGGCAATTTTTATAATATCCTGCTGCACAGTCTCATCCCAACACTTTACGCACTCCAACGCCCGCAATTTATCTTCGTGGACTACGAAACCATCATTTTGCAGCAGACGGATAATCTCCAAGCATTGGCCGTTAATTTTATCAAGCAGCATACCGTAGCTCAAAATACCGTCCGGCAACAGCTTACTACTGTTGTCAATCAGCTCATAATAATCGTAACCATACGCCTGTGCCAATGTTTTAGGCAGTGACGGCATATCAGGATTTTCCAAGCGCACCAACGCATAAAGATATTCCGTAAGCTTTTCGCCCTGCGGCGGATTTCCCATGATGTGCAGTCCTGTAGTCATCTGCATATTCTTCAAATCCGTCAGATACGTGTGCAGATGTCCTACATAATCGTCAAAATCGGCAGCATCCTCCTCACGCACCTCGTCCATAAGATCGGCAGCAGCGGCCTTCTCCCTGATTTGTGCCATCGGCTCACTCAAATCGGCATCCTTATCAGCCTTAAAATGTACATATTCCTCCAAAGCCTTTTCCAGCTCCGCCAGCTCATCATACACACCGCTGATGCTAAGCGGCGCCGAGAGATAACTGATGAGGCAGGCCGCACTGCGGCGTTTGGCCTGTATGCCCTCGCCTGTATCCACAACCCAATAGGGATAAACATTAGGTAAATCGCCGGTACAGATATCGGGATAGCATTCATCACCCATCGCTACACCCTTGCCCGGAAGCCATTCTAAACTGCCGTGCGTACCAATATGCATCATCGCATCTGCGCCCCAAATATCACGCAGCCAATGATAAAAGCCTAAATAATGATGTGTCGGTGCGCAATCGGGCGAATGGTAAATTTTATCCGGATCCTCACCAAAGCCACGCGGTGGCTGCATCGTAATAAAAATATTGCCGTTCATAGTGCCGGGAACAAGCAGGAAATCATCGTAAAAGAAAACCTCTCCCGGCGCTTCGCCCCAATCCTTGGCCAAGCGCTGCTGTACCTTTTCCGGAAGCGTCTTATAATAATCGCGGTATGCACTGACGAGGAGCTTGGCATCGGCATTATCAATCTGCTTTTCGCTCATATAGTCCCTGTCATTCGTCGCGCCGGCAATCAGCTCGTCAATAAACTCCTGCCTGTCTGCCGGAATATGGTCAACAACATAACCTGCATCCCGCAAATCTTGCAGCAGCAGGCGCACGCTTTCAATACTATCTATCGCCGAACAGCTGCCAATGTTGGAATTGGTCGACGGATGGTTGTGAAAAACAATGGCGATTTTCTTTTCGGCATTCGGCTTAATACGCAGCAGCGCCAGCTTTTTCGCCTTCCGCACCAGCATATTCATGCGCTCTGCAATCTCCTGCGTAACCTGCTTGCCCTCAGCATCACGCTCCATCGTCGTCACAGGGCAGCTATGGATAATACCATCAAATTCCGGCAGACTCACACTGTACGCCACCTCTACGGCACTCATGCCGTCAAAATTTTCATACCATTCCTGATATGAACGATACAAGGTATAGGCCTGCAGTACCGTGATATTAAGCTTGGTCAAATCATCAAGTGCGCAGGCACGGATGCTAAACAGTGAAAATTTTATAGTGTTGATGAAAACATCGGCATAGCATTTGCCGTCCGCGCAAACATACTTGCTTAAGGCTTCTTTAAAGCCGCCGCAGCCGCTTGCGGCATCAGGCGAGCTTGTGGAGAAGAAGCATAAGGCGTTGCACCCCAGCGCTTCAATCTCTCTGACTACCGCATCTGCAAAAACGGTATTGCCCCACAGCCAGTCACTGCGGAAGAAAACAACAGCCAGCGTAGGTCTGTCCGCCTTGCAAAAATCACGGCGATATTCCTCCACATCATGATAAATTTTAGCTGCTTGCGGATGATAAATACCATCCCACGGCAAAAGCTCGGGAGCAGGCACATTACATCCTGCCTGCAAAAACTGCTGCGCCAGCCACAGCCACAAATTTGTCCAGTTCTGCAAACCTCCGAATTTATAATAATCATTTATCCGCTTCAGCTCCTCCTCAGACAGACCGCCGTGCAGTATATCCTCCGGATTACCGGTCATCAGATAGACGTGCTTCTTTTTGTTGGCCAGTAGATAGGATGAAGATTCCGACAGAAACTTAGTGCTCAGGCCAGTTCCCATCCAGGGGAAAATGACAACCTCCGCCTGCTGCAGCTGCTTTTCCATATTCCTCGTCCATTCTGTATCGCTTGGGACATACAGCACCTGTCCTGCTACAGCTTCCTGAGTCTGCTGCGCCAGCTTCAATGCATCCTGCAGATAGGCTGCAGTCTGCTCCATATTGGTGAGAAATAAAATTTGTTGCATTCTTTCACCTCCGAAAATTATCGATACTCCTATTCTTTCATAAAAATGAGGACGAACAACCATCGCCCTCACAATAAAATAATATTACGCTATATAGTTCTCATACAGTCAAGCACTTCAGCCTTATTTGCTAATATCCCTTAAGAAAAACTTCCTCTTCATCAGTAAATATATTTCCATAAGCAAGATTGGCAATCTTCTTAATCGCCCATACGCAGTTTTGATTGGAAGCATATAAATACTTATCCTTCAAATAGCAGACATGATTATTCTTGACCGCCTCCAGATTAGCCAACGCAGGATCCTCCAAAAATTCCTTTTTATACCCATCCTTGTTATCATGCTTAAGCTCCCAGGACAGTGAAAGTAGGAAGTAATCAGGAGCGGCACGCAGCATTATTTCTTTATCCATCAGCTGACCGTTGAGCACCCCTATCTCTGCAGGTGCATTTTTCACCCCGGCAAAGTGGCACATATCATCAAAAAAAGAGCCCTTACCACCGTAATTATGGTTCATTTTAGAAACAAGCATCACACTTTTTGGCTTCATGCTAGCGCTATCAACCTTGCTTTTGATATAGTCAAGCTGTGTCTGCATCCTCTGCTGTAGCTTTTCCGCACGCTCTGATTCCCCCACAGCCTGACCTATCTCCTGAATCTGCTTTTTTATCTCCTCCACGTTATTCGCATTCCGCACAACATATACAGGTATACCCATGGCGCGATAAGTTTGTATGCGATTTTCTCCTGTACTCTCTCTGGCAATAATTAAATCCGGCTTAAGCGCCAAAACCTGCTCTGAGGAAAAATCATAGTTTAATTTTGTAGGCTTTTTGATTGCCTCAGTACTGATATAAGATACCGAAGCATCATACATTGATTTAGAAAGTGCAACAACACGCTCTTCATCAACAAGTCCCATTACAATATTGTCCAGATTAAAATGTGTTGTCATAATCCGCTGGGGCTTTTGCGCAAATTTTATTACAGTCCCCTGCGAATCAACTACCTGATAGGCTGCCCCGCTTGTTTTTTCAACATACTGCTTTTGACAACCTGCTGTACAAAATGCCAACAGCAGCAAAAGCATCAGTAAGTTCTTCCACATTCTTTCACCTCATTTTCCTTTTATATGAAAAAGCAGGACGGAATAAATCCGCCCCACTTTTTTAGGAGTGTGAATTATGAAAAAGGTTAAGTTTTATAAAATATGCTTAGAATGCATATTCCATGCCTACCAGGAAGGAACGGCCGGGAGCACGCCACCATTGTCCGTCCGGGTCTGCACTCCAGTTATAACGGGCATTAGAATGCTCTGCATAGAATTTATCGAAGATATTATTGACTTTGAAATAAATCTTCGCATTCTTATTAACATTGTAGTTCATAGATGCATCCCAAACAAAGTAGGTTGTTGCCGGGAAGAAAGCATCTACGGCATCTGCAGACTGAGGTCCCATACGGTCAATAACGCCCTTACCGATCAGGCTGGCATTAAAGTCCTTGTTGTCATAATCCAGGCCGATATCCCAAGCGCCTTTCGGTACATAGCCGTCAACATTTTTTGCACGTTGAGCAGTCGCATCAATAACTGAATGTGTATAGCCGACATAAGTAGAGAATTGCGGTGTAAATTGTTTTTTCAGTTGGATATCCCAACCGCGCGCTTTTTCATCACCAACATTCGTATACTTAGGAGATACATAACCAATTCTATTCTCAGAATAACGTTTAAATGCATGGGCAGATAATGCGAAGGTATCATCAAATTTATGATTAATGCCTATTTCCTTGGTATTACCTGTTTCCGGCTTGATATTCGGATTACCGTATGCTGCACTGTAAAGGTTACTCGGAGAAGGCGGAATGAAATACTCGCTGTAGCTTACATATACATTGGTTCTGTCATTATTAAATGTATATCCCAGGTTAGCACTGGGAGTAGTGTGCTTGCCAAAGCCGGAGTTATTATCATGACGCACGCCTGCAGTCAGCTTCAGCTGGTCTGTAATATCAAACTGATCCTGCAGGAAGAAAGCTCTGTTCATCATCTTCTTGCCATTAAATGTAATAACCTTATCATGGCTGAACTCAAAGCCTGCAGTCAGTAAATGATTGCCTAACTGTGTAGACAGCTGGTCAGTAATACGTTTGGTATTGGTTTTTGTCTTATAGCCATTGAAATCAGTATCATTATCCAGATTTACGAAAGATAAAACATTCGTAGTATTGCCATCAAAATCACTGTTCAAAATAAATTTATAGTTTTGATTGTCTACTTTACCATTCTTCAAAGCAGGCTCCCACAAAGCAGTATATTTATAATCTGCTTTATAAGAATCATAAGTAGCTGTCAGCTCATGCTTATCGCTCAGTTTTTTAGTGATTTTGAAATTAGTGCTGGTAGACTTGGAAGAAGACGGAGTAGTTACACCATCACCATCTTTGAAATCTCCACTGAGGTTTCTGCTTACGTTAGCATCCCATGACCAGTCTTTTTCTTTGCCGGACTGACCCATATAGTAGTTGGTTACGCTATTACTGCCGCCATCTACACGGAAATAAGTAGAAATTTTTTCCGGTTTTTTGGTAATAATATTGATAACACCGCCCTTAGCATCGGAACCGTAAAGAGTAGAAGCAGAACCTTTCAGAACCTCAATACGTTCAACATTATCCATGTTCTTGAGCATTACGGCAGAAACGCGATTGCTTACATTGTTAATCTTAACGCCATCTACCAATACAACAATTTCATCAGCACCGTTGATTTTCAAAGCATTGCTGTTATCATAGCCTGCAGGAGCGTAGTTGCCGATATAAACACCAGGAACCATGCGCAGTGCTTCGGATAAATCACTATAATGTCTTTCTTTGATTTCCTTGCTTGTAATGACACTGACGTTGGCATTTGCTTTAAATGCTTCGACCGGAGTTCTTGTTGCCGTAACAACCATCGTATCCAAAAAATATTCCGGAGTGTTTTCAGCAGCAAACGCTGTTGTACCCCATACTACACTTGTACTCATAAGTGCAGACATCAATACCGCGTTACTCAATACCTTGACTTTGTTCATTGTTGATTTTCAATCCTTTCATAATCATCGGTTTAGTTTTTGTTCACGTACAAACACAGCTAGTCTTTCATAGTCCTGCGCTATCTATTGAACCATGAGTTATCATAAACGATATAGCAATCATATAGTCAAGTGTTTTTATTTTAGCTTCTCCACTTTTTGAGAATTGTTCCGTTCTTGCGTAAAAAAGTCGGCAAGCAGTATTTCACCGCTCACCGACGTCATTGATAATTTTATTTACTATATACAGCGTCTGCCAAATCCTCTACAGCGTTGACAATATACTGCGACACGCACAATACATGCTTAGCCGGCACCGTATAAACCTTTCTGTTTTTCACAGCATCCGTTGTCAGATAGCCGGGATTATTCAACAGATCTTCCTCCATCTGCTTCGGATCATGCTGACCGTCATAATTCCAGCCTGCGAGTAAAAACACCTCTGGATTGAGCTGAACCACGGCCTCCTGATTGACGATACCAGGCTTATCATAATGCAGCTCCTCCAAGGCATTGCGCACCTGCGCATATCTGCAGACATCGTTAAACGAAGCCTCCGGACTGTAATAAGCACCGTTACTGCGCATGAAAACTATGCGCTTCTGTTTTTCCTTAGGAATGTTGCCAATCTTGGCCTGCACCTTCTTCAGATGCTCATTCATCGCGGTAACCATCATCTCGCTACGTTCCTTTTCGCCCACAGCCTCGCCCAAGAGGCGTATGCACTGGCGCACATCTTCAAAGCTTTTGGGTGTTTTATAAACATAAACCTGCAGGTTCATATCGCGTAGCGACTGAATAACCTCCGGCTTGACGAAATCCGGTATCAATATCAAATCAGGGTGCAACGCCATAATTGCCTCCGAGCTTTGGCCATCTACTCTGCTGCCCACACTCTGCGCCCGCTCTACAATATTGGATATCCCCGGGTCGTCCACCAGACGTGAGAAGGCAGCAATGCGACTGCTTGGTACAAGGTCAATGAGGATTTCATCAGTGCTTATAGACATAGATATAATGCGTTGCGGCTTTTCTTTAAAATACAGCTTATGCCCCTGTGAATCCGTAACAGTATAGGCTGCAGTACTGTTCGATTTTTGCGCACTATCACTGCTACAGCCTGCAACTATTAAAAGTATACTCAGACACAGCAACAGTGCTGTTATGAACTTTTGATATTTTTGTTTCGGCATATTTTCTTCATCCTTTATTTTCCTTCAGTATAGCTATTATAGCACGAACATCAGCTTTCGACATAAGCAAGTTATAGCAGTTTGGCATATGAGAAAGGCAGAACAGATTTTGCTCTGCTCTGCCTTTCTCAAAGGAGTTAAGTGTATATGAATAAGGTTAGGGGCTGATTAGAAGCTTCTCTCATAAGTGAAGAGAACGCTGCGTGGCATTGTAACATACTCATAATTGTTAAGTGCATCATCTCTATCAAGCAAATTTGCTGCAGTCAATCTCAAAGTATCTTTGGAAGTAGGCATGTAAGATAAGGTCATAGAAAGGTCAACACTGTTCTTTAAGTGATGATCCTTTATTTTACTGCTACTATGAGCTGCATTATAATATGCTATTTCTCTATCAAGGTAGGTGAAGAGTCTGGTATTCCATACAAACTTGCCTTTGTTGAAATCAGCTCCCAAATTTAGAATATTCTTGGCAGTATCCTGAGACCATACTCCTTTAGAGCAAGCTTTTGGATTTTGTAAAGTCCAACCAATATTTGCTGTCCAGTTTTCGTCAAGCTTTTGCTTATAATTCAATTCCAAACCGGTATTTTCCCATTCATCACGGTTACGCATAATATTGGTACCGTCAGCCTCTTTATCCCAGAAGAATTTATCTTTAATCTTCATATGGAATACATCAGCCGTAAATGCGGTAGTACCATCATCTACTTTATATCCTAATTCATAGGTCCAACCAGATTGCGGTTTCAATGCACTGTTAATACCATAATTGGAATTATAATAGAACGTACTGTCAATAGCCGGCATTTCGAAGGATTTACCTACATTAAAGTAGTAATTTGAAACAGGATTTGCTTTATAAACACCCTGTACCTGCGGCAACAGCTGGAAATCACTGTCATAATATTTGTTACTGCCTATATAATATTCGCGTAAGCCAAGTATCAGTTCAAACGCGTCACTGGTATGCACATCCCAAGACTGGTATGCAGAAAAGCTGTTTCTGCCAGCCTTGTTAAAAGCTGTCATTTGGGTTTCCATGGACTCTCTATTGGCATTTACACCCAAAATTAAACTATCATTATTTTTAAGATTAAACTTCTTCTGCAAATCAAAGTTTGCATTATAGCCGTCATACTTACTGTAAGAAGAACCTTTAAGCGGCAGGCAACTCAAATCCATTGTATTATAGCCTAAAACAGCTTTCCAACCAGCATTTTTGTTATCATATGCTAATGCATAGCTATTATATGTGCTATTATATTGCGACAGCTTATTCATTACTGGAACAAAGTTTTTGTAACTGCCAGTTTGATATTTTACTTCACTGTGGTTACGTCCCCAGCTAAAAGTCAAATCTTTAGCTAATTGCGCATCAAGATAAAATTGGTCAGAAGATTTATCTTTTATATTGATTGCAGTACCTAAGCCGGTATTACCTGGTAAAACTGCATCATTAAAATCTTTATTCCATGTTTTCTTATAGCCTACATTCACTACATCTGTCTGAACATTAGCTCCCGCAAGCTTTTTATTGCTACCGATACCACCGATAACACTACCAGTAACAGCGCCCGTTTTTGCTGGTCTTTTAGTAATGATGTTAATAACACCGCCCATGGCTTGTGGACCATACAATACAGAGTTGGAACCTTTTACAATTTCTATTTTTTCAATTTGATCCATCGGAACTGTATTAAGCGTAGCTTTATTCCTATAGTTAGACGGATTACCGTTTACCAATACCAAGGTACCATCATCAATACCACGAACACGAATTCTTGACATCATTCCGCCGTAATCGCCACCATCTTCCTGATAGGTATGGCAGTTTGCCTGAGATAATTCACGTACAGCTTGAAATACTGATTGATATCCGCTGTCTTTCAATTCCTTTTGCGTAATTACAGTAACATTAGCAGGTGTATCTTGTACAGTTTTTTCTGTTCTGGTTGCTGTTACTACCATAGTATCAAGCGCATATTCCTGAAGCTCATCAGCATAAACCGCTGATGCACTACCCAAAAGCAGTGTCAAAAGCACCGCGCTGCTCAAACCCTTAACAACCTTCATAAATTTGCACATCCTTTACTCATACTTTATTTGCAGGTAATTCTTTAGATTAAAAAATTCTATTTGCAAATCATTTTCATCAAATAGCATATATAAGTATAAACTATATACTGTTCATATAGTCAAGGGGAAATTTATTCTCCTCGTTCCTCCAATTCCCCCTCCATCGACAGAAACAACTCTTGCAAGGCCTGCTTTGTTTCCGGATTAGCCTGCCACATACCACGCTGCTCCGCCTCCAGCAAAACTTCTGTAATACGGTGCAACGCCCACGGATTTACCTCCTGCATCCATTTCTGCATATCCTTATCCAAGGCATACTTGGCAGCATATTTTTCATACATCCAGTTTTCCATAATATCGCTGGTTGCATCCCACTGATAGCTTACCGCAACATATGTCGCCAAATCGCCGGCGCCTTTATAGCCATGTTTCTTCATACCTGCAATATATTTGGGATTCATTGCTTCGCCACGGAACCAACGCTTCAGCTCTTCCGTAAGGCTGCGCAGCTGCACCTTGCTTCTGTCCGAACTATCGCTGACATAATTACGCGGCATACTGCCCTTGTAACTGCGTACTGCTGCAATCATACCGCCGCGATAATTATTATAATCATCACCGCTGAGCATAGAAGATTCCCTGTGGTCAACATTTTGCACTGTGATATCTATCTGCGCCATACGCTTTTTAAAGACCTCCGGCATATAGGTGCCTTCACTGCCCTTACCATAAGCATGTGCACCCCATCTTGTATATACTGCAGCAATATCATCAATCGTTTCCCAATTTTTCGCTTCTAAAACAGCACCTGTACCGGCGCCATGTGCTCCCGGAGGATCACCGAACACGCGATACGAAGCCTGTCTCCAGGCCGCCTGCTTATCCAAGCCTGATTTTTCCAGCTCGCCTGCTTCCTCCAGTACATGCTTACGTACAAAGTTCAATTCAAGCGGTTCATCTAAGGCAGCAATCCTCTGCGCAGCATCATCAAGCCAAATAACGCTTCCCGGCATGCTGTCTCTGAACAAACCGCTGATACGTCCTGTTACATCTACACGAGGACGCTGCAGCTCTTCGAGCGGAATAACCTCCAAATCCACGACACGCTGACTTCCTGACTGCCAAACAGGGCGCAAACCCATCAGATACAAAAATTCAGCAACGCATTGTCCATGATTACGTAAATTACTTGTAGCCCACAATATTATGCCGACGCTTTCAGGATAACGCCCTTCTTCTTCAATAAACCTGCTAATAACATCCTCAGCCATCTGCTTGCCAATTTCCCAAGCCGGCTTTGTCGGCAAGCAGCGAGGATCTATGCTGTAAAAATTGCGTCCGGTAGGCAGCAAATCGGCACCTCCGCTTGTAGGCGCACCACTGGGACACGGGTCAATATATTTGCCGTTTAATGCGTTTAAAGTATTTTGCTGCTCCAAGGCAGTCATAAGCAGACTTGGGGCAATATGCTCGCAGATATACGTCAGAGATTGCAGCAGCTTATCCCGCATTTCCCCCTGTAAATCCTTCGCCCAGGATAAGATAAATACTTCTTCAATTTTAGCAGCATCAAAAGAATTCTTTTGCAAAATCAAGATAGCTTCTTTTGCCTGCTCGCGTATTTTGTCCAAAAGCATACCATAGGTCATGCTGCCATCAGGGAGCATCTGCTCGCTATGCTCCATCAGCTCATAATAATCGTGCCCATGCATCGCTGCAAGATTCTTCATCAGCGACGGAACCTTGCCATTATCCAGCTTCGTCAGCGCCAAAAGATATTCTGTTAACTCCTCGCCCTCTGGTGGAATGCCCAAAACATGCAGACCTGTCGTAATCTGCATATTCTTTAAATCCGTAATAAAGTTATGCAGCTTGCCAATATAATCATCAAAATCCTTGGCTTCGCTTTCAGGAACATCCTCGTCCATGTTACACTCCGCAGCCTTGCTGCGAATCATTTCTTTGATACTGTCCATCCCTCCGGCAGCAGCTTCATCATTTTTAAAATGACAATATTCCTCCAGCAAATTTTCCAAATCGGCCAATTCCTCATAGGTACCGGAAACACTCATCGGTGCAGATAAATAACTGATAAGGCAGGCAGCACTGCGACGTTTGGCCTGAATGCCTTCGCCTGTACAGGTAATCCAATAGGGATAAATATTAGGAATATCGCCTGTACAGATATCAGGATAGCAGGCATTGCTCATAGCATTGCCTTTTCCCGGCAGCCACTCCAGATTGCCATGCGTTCCCACATGAATCATGGCGTCCGCTCCCCAGCTGTCACGCAGCCAATGATAAAATCCAAGATAATGATGTGTAGGTGCGCAATCCGGCGAATGATAAATTTTTCCCGGATCATCACCAAAGCCACGCGGAGGCTGTACAGTGATGAATATATTACCGTTAAGCATGCCTGGAACAATCAACACGTCACCATAACGAAAAACCTCGCCCGGTGCTTCACCCCAATCACGCAAAAGCTGCTCCTGTGTTTTTACCGGAAGCTGCTCAAAAAAATTTTTATAGTCCAGCTTTTCCAGCTTGCCATCTGCCTTTTCCAACAACGCTTCAGAGATAAAGCGTCTGTCATTTGTAGCATGTGCTGTTATATCATTAATAAACGACTGACTGTCTGTCGGTATATTATCAAGCCTATAGCCTTGCTTTTGCATTTCCTCCAGCAGCAGACGTACACTTTCAATCGAATCCAGACTTGCTGCACTGCCTATATTGGAATTGGTCGGCGGATAATTATGAAAAACTATAGCTATCTTTTTTTCACAAGGCTTTTTATAACGTAACGAGGCCAGTTTTCTCGCCTTGCGTGCCAGCATGTCAATACGTTCTTTAAGAGGCTTGCGATAATGCGTCCCATCCTCATGCTCCTCATTAGTTGAAACCGGCACAGAATGCAATGCTCCGTCGAATTCAGGCATACAAACTGCATAAGAAACCTCATTCGGAGTCAGACCTACCATACTCTGCTGCCACCATTTGTAAGGCATATAGGTATTGACAACCTGCAGCACCGGTACACCAAGCTGCTGTAAATCACGCAGCTTTAAAAAGCCTGTAACTGTCAATGAAAATACAAAGGGATTTATAAGAACATCTATACAGGGCTTACCATCTTGATAAAAAAACCTTTCAAATGCTGTGTCTAAGCTTACTGCACCAGTCTTTTCATTAGGCATGGTAGTGCTGAACACAGCAATAACATTACAATTTTGTGCTTCCACAGACCGGATAATTTCATTTTGATATGCAAGTCGTTTCCATAACCAATCCTCGCGTGAAAAAATAAAGCCCACAGTAGGTTTGCTGCTGTCAAAATGTTTTGCCGAATAAGCCTCAAGCTCAACAAACTCATTCTTAAAATCCGGATGATAAATGCCGCACCACGGCAGCTGCTGAGGTAAATCATAAGCTGTCTGTTGCTGTGTAAAAGCATCAACAAGATACAAGCACAGATTCTGATAATTTATCAAACCGCCGCAAGCCAGATATTGCTTTAACAAATTTTTTTGCTGCTCCGGCAAGCCATAATCCAACTGATCATCGCCGGGATCAATAATATCAAAAACATGGCACTGTTTCTGCTTCTGTAAAAAAGCAGATGCTTTTTTGAGATAATCACAGCTTAAACCTGTTCCCATCCAAGTACAAAAGAAAAAGCTTGCTGCCTTAAGCTTTTTCTGCCAATAGCCATTCCATTCCTCACTATCGTTAATTTGTATTACTTCAATAGAATCGCTGATTTTTTTATTAACTATAGTATTTAAAGCATCGCGCATCCCAACATAATGGGGTTCCATGTTGGTAACAAAAAGAATTTCTGCCATTTCCCTGCTCCTCTCAGCTTACTTAAAATATTCAGGATATACCAGCTTATCAATAGCCAAAACACTGTCGGCAACATATTGGCTCACACAATACATATCCTGACCGGACAGCGTTACCAAATTTTTATTTTGAATTGCTTTTACGCTTTGTAAAGACTGGTCATTGAGCAATTCCTTTTCTGTTTCCAGAGTATGAGTGGGCGCACCGTTCCACCCCGGCATAATAATGACATCAGGATTGCACTGAACGATAAATTCCTTGGAGACCGTGGTATTCTGCCCTGTCTGCAATTGCTCCATACAATTATCAACCTGCGCATATTTGCAGATATCGGCAAAAAGCGAGCCTTTTGTACCTATGACGCCGTGCCCGGACATAACAACTATTTTCTTCTGCTGCTTGATGTTGGCAACTTTAATTACGTCCTGTGCTTTGGCAATTTTTTCATCATATTCTTTTATCATAGCTTCGCCATGCTGCTTAGCATCCACTACATCAGCAATCTCCCGAACAGCATTTTTGATATCTTCTACCGTATACGGAGTTTTATAAACATAAACGCTGATACCCATATCACGAATGGTCTGAATACTGTCCGGAGTCCACCAATCTCCTAAAATTACCAAATCAGGCTTCAAAGCCATAATGCGCTCCACACTAGGTGTACCCTTGATACGCTCCTTTACAGCCTTACTTTTTTCCACAACATGCGAAATCCCGGCATCATCACACAAATAGCTTACGGAAGCTATACGTTCAGGCTCCACTAAACCAAGCAAAATTTCATCACAGCTGATAGAAAAGGAAACTATCCGCATAGGATGTGCAGGTACCTTTACCTCATAGCCCTTGGCGTCCTTGACAACTCTCGTTCCGTTGTTTTCCGGCTTATCATTGCCGCATCCCAGACATGAGCAACAGGCTATTACTATACACAAAAAAAATACTGCTAATTTTTTCACTGTCATTCACCTTAAATATCTGCCAAATTTATTATTACAAATTCTGTAGACAAAACTTGTTTCTTTGCTTCATCAAAATCTATAATCAGCACTGCTTCACATCCTTCATAGGTAAAAAATACTTCACCATTGCAGAGAACAGCACTTTGCGCATGGCTGCAATCCATGCCTTCCGTACCCGTCTGATTACAGATAAGCACAGGAATACCATTTGCCGAACGGCTCAAACGCTTCCACGCCTCTTCCGGAGGTCCTGCATGACCTCCAGGCGGCCAGGCAGCAACAACTACAGCAAGCTCTGCTCCCTGCTCAGAAATTTTTTGTCCGTGTTCAGCAAAATACGCATCTGCACAAACCAGAACACTGGTATTGATACCATCTAAATTCCATACCTCAAATTTTTCTCCGGGATGCGCCCAATTTTCTGTTATCCAGGGGACAACCTTTGTCTTATCGTGACGATTGTAATATGTTCCATCTTGCGAAATAACAGCACAGCTGTTATGCGGTGTCCTTTCATCAACAAAACCGCAGCCCAAAAATAACCTTTGCTTGTATTGGCTGCATGCCTCCATAAAGTCCTGCAAAAGATTATTCTGCAGCGATGCAAGCTGAAACTGCTTATCGCCGCGCATCATATAATAACCCTGCAAAGCCATTTCCGGTGTAAGCACCCAGCTTGCTCCCTTTTGTGCCGCCAGCTTCATTCCCTGTAAAATTTTCTTTGCATTATCAGCTTGCGGTCCGCAGCAATATGCAAAATGCAAAAAGGCTATTTTCAAAATTCAGCACCTCGCTCTAAAAACATCTATATATGAGTGTGGTGGCATAAGCTTTTATGTGCCTATGCCACCACTGGTGTATGAGAAATAAGATTATAAGCTATTAAAAGGTGTATTCTACACCTGCAACAAAGTTACGGCCCGGTTGTGAATACCAGCCATCGCCGCCAGGATTACGCATATCAGAAGTCATATCCGTATACATGCGGTCAAAGATGTTGTTCAGCTTGAAGAATACGTTCATGCCTTTAACAGGCTTGTAGTTCAAAGCAAGATTTGCGGTCCAGATGCTCTTATAAGTATCTAAAACCTGCGCTTCTTTAGATTTACTGCCAGGACGGTCTACAATACCTTTAATATTCAGGCTGCCGTTAAATTTTGTATCGTCATAATTAAATGTCAAATCATATTGGCCTTTAGGAATGTAGCCATTACGGTTAGGATTAACATCTGCAGAAGTTGCAGGAATATATGTATGTGTATACGCAGCTGTAGCACTGAAATGATCATCAAAAGCTTTTGTCAGCTGAACATCCCAGCCCTTAATAGTTTCTGCGCCCGCATTGTAATACTTCCAGGTAACATTATTGAAGCCGATAAGATTATCGGAATCTGTACGGAAATAATGAGCAGAGAAGGTAGTCTTGTCATCAATACGTGTGTTAAGACCGATTTCTTTAGTTTCACCCTCTTCCGGATTCAGCTTTTCACTGCCATAGAACGGATTGTACAGCTCATACATATACGGAGCACGGAAGAATTCCTTGTAAGATACGTACATGTTGGTCAAGTCATTAAATTTATAGGAAAGCACGCCGCTGCCTGTGGTCTTGTTACCATATTCGGAATGCTTGGAGAAGCGAACACCTGGAGTAAAGCCCCAAGCGCCAAACTGCATCTGGTCCTGAATAAAGAAAGCCTTGTTATCTACAGTACCGGTCATGTTAGGCGTATACTGATCATGATATTTGTTCATAGCGTCTTTATAGTAATCATAGCCGCCAACAATGGTATGATTACCGTTTGCGTAGGTCAGCTGATCCGAGAAGCCCCAGGTTTTTTCACGCATCAGCCACAAGGTTGCAGGATTTCTAGTATCATCATCCAGATCTGATGTACGGGAGAAATAAGTCAGTCTGTTGCTCAGCTTATCATTGAATTTGTAATCAAAAGCAACAGTATATTTTGTATTGTCTTTTTTGCCTTCAATAATATTACCAGTATAATGACTATTATTCATTTCAGGTCTGTTATAATCTAGTTTATACTTGGCATAACTTACATTGATATCAGCTTTATCACCAAACTTTTGGCCCAGCTTTACGCCATAGCTCTTGCTGTCAATTTTATTATAGGTTGTATTGCCATGACCATCTTTATAATCTCCCATTTTATCGGTCTGACCATTTACTGTCCAATAGAAGCCGGACTTAGTCATGCCTTCATTAAAAATATTATAGGTTTTCTTAGCATAGCTGCCCCAGGCGCCGGAAATTTTAGTAGTGCTTCCTCCGGCCTCCGGCTTGCGGGTGATAATGTTGATTACACCGCCAACGGCATCACTGCCGTAAAGAGTTGACGCAGAGCCCTTCAGTACCTCAATACGTTCAATATTGTCCATATTACTTACTTCAGAAGGCTGGAAAACACTGAATACGGAACCGTTGGTGTTGGCTCTTTGGCCGTCAACCAAAACTAAAACATGACTGGTACCGTTTACATACAAATAATCGGCAGAATAATTGGCACCTGTAGCACTGTAGTTTTGAATAGCAACACCGGGAACTGCACGCAAAGCTTCACTTACAGTCTGATAATGCTTTTCTTCGATATCCTTACGGGTAACAACGTTTACGTTAGCATTTGCTTCAAAATTGCTTTCTGCAATTCTGCTGGCAGTAACAACCATCTGATCAAGGTTAAATTCGCTGATTTTTTCTTCAGCAAACGCACCTTGTGCATTGCCGGCACAAATACCGGTTATCAGCATACACATTAATAAACTCTTAGAACTTTTCTTCACAATAACACCTCATCTTCATAAACTACAGAACAACTCTTGACAAATGCTATGTCAAGCATTTTAATAATATATAGAACGAAAATCCTAATTGTTCTGCTTATCATTAAGAAGAATTTTAAACTATCTACCTATGGTATAGTCAAGCATTATTTTTACAGGTGAATTTATGAATAAATTATCAAAAACATATTTTACAATCGGAGAATTTGCCTCTCTGTTCAAGCTATCGAAGCAAACATTATTCTATTATGAACGCAATAATATTCTTAGGCCTGCTTATATTGATGAAAATGGTTATCGCTATTACTCTTTAGAACAGTATTTTATCTTTGATATTATTATCAATATGCGTAAGCTGGGAATTCCTCTGAAAGATATTGCTGCCTATGTACAAAACCGTGATATTGATGCTCTACAGCTTTTTTATAAGCGCAAGCAGACAGAATTTCAGTTGCAAATTGACCTTATGCAGCGCAACATTGCTAATCTCCAGACTAAAATAAATCGTTTAGAAAAAACCAAAAGCATTACTACTGACAAAATCACTTTAGAAGAACAGGCCGAAGAATATTATATAGCAACACCTTTCTCTGCTGCGGAGATTTCGCTAAAAGAAAAAATAAAGCTGGTTGCCAAGCACAACTATCCTTTCGCCAGCAGCGAACTGTTAAATGAATATCTGATGGGATACATCCTGCCCAAGGATGCCCTGCTGCAAGGACAATTCTTAGCAATGTCTCACCTATATACACGCATTTCACATCCGGATGAATACACTGATGTACAGTGTAAAAGAGCCGGCTTATACGCCTCTATCTATACGCCTAATGGCTTCCACACCCAGTTTGAACAATCCTTCCAAAAGCTTTTGGCTTTTATTGAGCGTAACTCCTTAACAATCACCGGCAACGTATATATTGAGCAGTTAAGGAATTATTGGTCTACAGACGATTACACCAAATATATTGTAAAAATAATGATACCGGTAGACTATCTTTAATCCAAAAACAACCCCCTAAAACAATTTTTTCATTGCTTTAGGGGGCTGTTCCTCATTATTTAGCTTCACTTAACACTTTTTTAAACAGTTCATGTACTTCTTCACTGGATTTGCCGGAAGCCATCGCTGCTTTTGCCTGCTCTACAGCATTTTTATAATTTTTGTGAGCAGCATCATCTGGCAGATTGTCAATGTCATAATTCATAACACTATTGAAAATCTCATGAATTTCTTCTGTTGACTTGCCTGCGGCCTTGGCAGCCTCAACATGCTTCATCGCCATTTTATAACGATAGCCTGCGTGTGGTGTGTTGGGTAAAACATATTCGGGGTGTGACATATCTTATCCTCTCCTCTGTATTTATTTTTTGGACAAGTATATTCTACGGTATATACTCATAGTAGAGTAAAGCACTTTTTTCATAAAACTATTTTGGATAATATTGAGTCAAAATTGCGAAAAGCAAAGCCTCTCTTTTCCCTCCAACTTCACTATCTGACTAATAAATGTTATAATAAACATAACTATTACGCAACGTATTGTGTTAAAGAACCAAGGTGATACTTTATGAGCAAAAATTCTAAGCTTTACTATACAGCAGGCGAGCTGGCAGACCTTTTTGAGCTACCTAAGCAGACCTTGCTCTACTACGATAAAATGGGAATTCTGTCGCCGGAATTCATTTCTGAAAACAACTACCGCCATTACTCTCTCAAACAGTATTTGATTTTAGAGGTCATTTTGAACATGCGCAAGCTGGGAATACCTATATCTAAAATCAAGGAATATCTGGAAGAACGCAGTATTGACAGTCTGCAGTCTATTTTGCAAGATAAAGACCGTGAATGTGAAGAAATTATTGCACATAACGAAAAAATACGCAAAAATATTCACGTTGTTTTTCAGCAGCTGGATAAAATCCGCGAAAGCCGGCTTGATCAGATAACCGTCACCTTCCGCCGTAGCAAGCGATTCCTGCTAAGTCCTGTACCGCCGGAATGCAGCGGCGACGAAAGTATTAAAATTCTTGCCAGACATAACTTGAATGTTTTTTCCAAAGAGCATTTCAAGGAAAAAGCGGTCGGCTGGCTGGCAGACAAAGATTGCTTTCTGGCAGGTGAATACAGCCGACCGCTGGCCTATTTTTCCAGTGTTAATCCTGATTACCATGGCAAAATGGAATGTTACACCCGCCCCGCAGGACTCTATATGACTCAACGCTTTCAGGGTACCTTCCGTGACCATGTGCAGGAGCTGGCGGAGCTTTTCAAGGCTTATATGCAGCGTAATAAGCTATACGCCGTAGACAATCTTTATATTATGCCGCTGAAAAATCATTGGATGACGCCGAAGCCAGAAGAATATATCTACCAGATTTCCCTACGGGTTGAGCCTGATGAAAATTAAAAGCTGCACTAGCCAGCATCTTATTTGATGCTGATTGGTGCAGTTTTTTAATCTTACGCTATTTCTACTTCACCCTTAAATGCTGCGCCCCCTGCATAGCAAAGGCTTCGCCGTAGGCAGCATGGGCAATTTCCTGCACGCCAAAGACTACATCCTGTGAGCAGTTATAGATATAACCCTCGTTGGGATAAAACAGCTGCTTGTTTTTGATGGCGCGCATAGTCTGCAGTGACGGATCCTCTAAAAATTCCTGATTATATTTCTTGATATCAAAATTGCCATGGTCGTTATACACCGGCATTATCAGTAAATCTGGATCAATCTTCACCAGCATTTCCTTAGTAATCTGCTGGCCGTTTTTGATTCCTGCAGCCGAAACGCCGTTGATAACGCCTGCTTCCTTACACATATCGTCAAAAATGCAGCCCTTGCCGCCGTAGGAGCTCATCAGCGAAACAAGCACGATTTTCTTCGGCTGCTGCAGCTTGAGCGCCGCTACCTGCTGCTTCACCTGCGCCAGCCTGCTGTCCATCAGCTTAACCAGCTCTTCACCCTTACTGTCAGCGTGCATGGCTTTGGCGACGGTGCGCACGTTACGCCTGATATCCTCAATAGTCGCCGGCCCTTTCAGTACGATAACATTCATGCCCAAATTACGCAAATTTTCGACACGGTTCATGTCGCTCCAATCGTAAGCAAAGACTACGTCCGGCTTCAGCGCCAGCACCTCTTCTGCCGAAGGGTTTTTGATTTTGTGCTGAATTTTTTTAGCCTGCTCTACAAGGTTGGAGCTTACCGGGTCATCGGCAAGATAATTGACGGCAACCAATTTATCTTCCATACCCAGGCCCATGATTATGCCATCGCTGCTGAGTGCCAGCGTCAGTACCTTTTGCGGTGCCTGCTTGAACGTAGTCACTGTTCCATGCTCGTCTGTCACAGTATAGCTGCCGCCTGCGGCAGCGTCTTTACCGCCGCTGCCTTGTCCGCAGCCTGTGACTAAAAGCAGCAGCAACAGCAGTAAACAAAAAATTTTCTTCATGCTTTATGCCTCTATTCTCATCGTTTTATTTCAGCGGTATTGACTTATATGCGGCAATACCGACAATACTGTAATTTATATTATAAAGTATATAGCGCTATGATAGTCAAGAGTAAAGAAAAGCAAAAGAGAAAACAAACGCTTGTTTTTATTTCATTTGTATGTTATAATTATTTCAGTTGCATGGGTAGCCGTTTTCCAACGGAGGTCATGCCTGGTTGTGAGAACCAGTGGCGTTTGTCGAGCTTTCGGCAAACGCTTTTTTTTATATCTCTTCCTATTGCAAATTAAGCCAGTCCTACCATCTTATATATTTTTCATTACTTGTGTGTTATAATTAAAGAAGGAAAGTATGAGTTCCAAACAATACCCAGAAAGCCTCATCCGCAATCGCGAAAGGCTTATTGAAAAGGCCAAACAACTGAACCTATTCAGTGATGCAATGGCTAAAATGGTCTTTACTGATTCAGGTGCCTGCGAACATGTTTTACGTATCCTTTCCGGCATCGATTCACTGGTCATTAAGGAAAATCGTACTCAAATGGTCATTAACAAATTTGCATCCAAGGATATTATTATGGATGTTCTTGTAGAAGATGCAAACAATAAGCTCTATGAAATGGAAATTCAAAAAAGCGATGGTAAAATTGACCATGCTAGACGCATGCTGTACTATTCTTCGAGCATCATTGGTAGCTATTTGCCAAAGGGCAAGGACAAAAAATATAAAAGCGTTCCCGATTTATATATGTTTTACATAACCGAGCCTGATATTTGGCATTTAGGTTGTACCTGTTACTGTGTAAACAAACGCCTTAACAATTTACCAATGAAATACGATGATGGTCTGCATATGTATTACATTAACGCAGAAGTTAATGATGGCTCTTCAATTGCAAAATTAATGCAGTATTTTAAAACAGCAGAAGCAGATGACTTGAGTCAAAGGAAATTATCTAAACATGTCAATTACCTAAAGGCTACGAAGGAGGGGAAAGCCGCCATGTGTGAATTTACTGAAAAAATTTATAGTGAAGGTAAAGCTGAAGGCGAAGCTATTGCCAACTACGCTGCAGCAAAACGTATGCTTTTAAAAGGAAATAATTCGCTTCAAGATATTGCGGAATTTACTAACCTGCCTATGAGCAAGATTTTGGAACTGCAAGCAGAGCTTAATAATGCTTAAACATTAAATATGCTTTTGCCTTTATTGCCGTGCGCTACGCGCACGGCTTTTTGTTTGCACTCTATGCTCCCCCACACGTCAAAAAGGCGGCGCAGTGCGCCGCCTTAAGGGTTAAACTGTTATGCTATTAGAATGTGTATTCTGCGCCGATGATGAAGGAACGTCCTGCCATCGGGTATCTTGCTTCACCGTTTTTGTACAAGCCGCCGAATTCAGCATAGCGTGCATTGGTAAGATTGTAGCCATTAATAAACAGCTTGGCATTATCATTAATCTTATACTGTGCACCAAGATCTAAGGTGAAATAGCTACTGTCTACAAAATTCTTTTCAGATTGTCCGGTAACAGCATTAGCATTCAGGGTAAACAGCCAATCAGCATTCTTATACTTCAAGCCGGCACGATAAATATTCGGCTTAGTAGTCAAATCCTTGGCAAAGCCGTAGCCCTTGTCCTGCTTAACCTGTACATAAGTATAAGAAGCATACGCAGATAAGTTATCATCAAAATCATGATTCAAGCTCAATTCCAAACCACGACGTTTTTCTTTATTAACGTTAATAGCTTGGGTAGTTGTTCCGCCATCCCATACCCAGTCAATAGCGTCCTTGATATCACTATAGAATACACTGGCAGAAATATCCATCTTATCATTCAGCTTTGTATTGCCACCAAAGGTCCAAACATAACCTTTTTCCGGTTTAAGGTTAGGATCGCCGTAAGTCGGGTACATGCCCGGCTGATACCAGAACAGGTCATCTGTAGTAGGTGCATTAAACACACGTCCCCAAGATAAGTAAACATTGCTGTTCTCATCAAACTTTTTGTTTAAAGCAACCTTAGGAGTAACCTCACTGCCATACTTACTGTGATGATCATAACGCAGACCTGTATTTAATTGCCAGCTTGGAGCAAACTCCCATCTGTTTTCTGCAAAGATTGCTTTATTATTAATATCTCGTTCACCGGTATACAATGATGTATTATCGACTGTAGTCTTGTAATATTCCAAACCAACAGTTAATTCATCAGTATCACTAAATTTAAAATTCTGCTGTGCTTCAAGGCCGATTGTAGAATCGGTAAAATTAGATTGCCTACTTGCGACAGGAGATCTGAAATGAGCATGTTGGTAGTTTTTATATACCTGAACATAACCTCTTTCATCACTGCTTTCGTTCCAATCATAACGTAAAGCAACGTTATTGCTGATACGTTTATGACTATCAGTATTACCAAAGCCGGAATAACCGAACGGAGAACCGCCTTCAGCATTGATATGCTCAAAGTTAACGCCAATGCGGTTGTCCTCCCCAACCTTTTGATCCAGCTTAACGATTACGCCGGTATCATCATAGCCAGAGTTCTTCAGCAGCTGAGATTTGCCATTAGCATTTTTAAATTTATATTCGCCTCTGCGTTCTTTGGTCGCAGAAACAATAAGACCTAAGCCGCTGTCTGTGCTGCCGCTGGCAGAAATTGCATATTGCTCGGCGTTCCAGCTGCCGCCTGCAGCCTTAATGGTAACATGATTACCGATGTCACTGCCTTTTTTCATAATAACGTTAATTACACCGCCAACTGCATCGGTACCATACAGAGCAGAACCGCCTCCCTTAAGTACTTCGATACGTTCGATTGCATTAACAGGAGGCAGCCAATCAGCACTGCTGTTACCACTGCTGCCAAGGTTCATTCTGCGTCCGTCAACCAATACCAAAACTCTTTCATCGCCATTGAGCAGAATCTTGTCCTGACCCATGGAGGAGCCTTTGGCACCGCTGCCTAACACGTTAACACCGGGAATTGCTCTTAAAGCATCAGAAGCACTGGCATAATTCTGATCAGCAATTTCTTCCTTGGTAATTACGCTGATATCAGCAGGTGTATCAACCTTCTGTGTCGGAACACGGCTGGCAGTTACTACCATATTCTCCAGCGCGAACTCCTGCAAATCCTCTGCTGCAAACGCTGTGCCCCCCCATACTACAGTTGTACCTGCAAGCAAGGACACCATTACAGCATTACGTAAGCTTTGAATCTTTTTCATACTCTAAACCCACCTTTAAAAAATTTTTATAGCAAACCATCCGCCTCTATACTTTCAAGACAGGCGCACGGCAAGGCTAGCTTCCTTTCTCTCTCAGCTATCAGTTTATCTTCTTATCACATATTCGTCAACGGCAAATACGGGGTGTTATGCCGCTACAAGCATTTATTTACTTACTTTATATAATGAACATCATAGGCAATTGACTGCACACGCTTAGCTTCTGCATCATAATCAAAAAGCAGTACCGCAGGCTCACCGCTGTACGCCAGCTTCAGCTCGCCTTGGTCAATAACCACGCTCTGCCCCACGTTCATATCCATCCACTGCGGGGAACCAGTCTGATTGCAGACAATTATCGTCACATCCGTTACCTTAGATGCATGCAGCCAAGCGGGAAGCGGATTACCGCATACCTGTGTCGGCGGCCAAGCAGCAACGTCGACAATTATTTTGGCACCGTGTGCCTTGGTTCCCTCATAATATTCCGGGAACCACAAATCGGCGCACACCAGCACGCCTGTCTGCAGACCGTTGCATGGAAGCACAGTGAGCGCATCGCCTTTATCAGCCCAAGCCTCTGCACCTACTTTACCGCCAAACAGCTTGCGATGACGGCCGATCAGCTCGCCATCAGGTCCGAAAACTAAACAGCTGTTGAAGTTTTTATCACAGGCAGCATCATATTCGCCACAGCCTAAAAAGAGAGTAATGCCATATTCACGACACAATTTACATAACGGCTCCAGCTCAGTTGACGGCTGAGGCGCTACCACAGCATTTTTATTTATGTAATAAAAATAATATCCCTGTACCGCTGCCTCCGGTGTTAATACCCATTCCGCTCCCTGCTCCGCAGCCAGACGCACTGCCTGCTCTAAGAGTTGCAGATTGCGCTCCTGCGGACCGCAGCTGAGCTCTAAATGACATAAAGCAATTTTCATTATATTGCCTCCGAATATTCTAAACAATCATTATTTTTATTTTATTCCATATACTAGGAATATAGTCAAGCTAAAGATGCTCTAAACAAGCTTTAATATATAAAAAAAGCATGTAGAAAAGCATAATTCCATGTCAAAACTAACATGAAGCATGTTAGTTTTAAGAAAAAGAAACGTCAGCAAATCAGATTTGATTGTTACGTACCCGATGCTGACGTTTTTTTACTTTTGTATTCGTTTTATCGCTTCACGCTTCATGCTGCATTCCGCGCCATAGGCAGACTTGTCCTCGAAGCCATACCAACGCGCAAAGCAACCGCCGCCGCACAATTTAAAATCATCGCATTGGCGGCAAAAGTCCATAGACTCAGCAATCACCTGCTTAGTTTTTTCTACCAAAGCAGGCTCTAAGCCGTTATAGACATTGCCAAGGTAAAAATCCGCATTGCCTACCAGCGAGGAGCAAGCGTAAATATCACCCTTTGCATCTACAAAGGCTGCTTCGCCGTTCATAGCATAGCAATGGCCGAAGGTCAGACTGCAAGCCTTACACAAAAGCTGTGCGCGCTCCTGCTGTGCAATCGCTATGCGCAGGCCTGTGAGCTTCGCCAGATCATCGCAGCGCGTAAAAACATGCTGCATAGCCTGCTGCATCGCTGCAGGTGCAGGCGGCTGCAGATTGCGTCCACGTCCCTGCCCACGCAGGATGTCAAAGCCGATTTTACGGATGTTGCCCAAAAAGTAGGCAAAATCCACAATGCCTTCCAGCGTTTCTACGTTTTCTGATGTCACTACACAGGTCACGCCGCAGGCAATATTATTGCGGCGCAAAACATCAATACCCTTCAAAATCTCTCCGGTCGCACCGTAGCCGTTCTTTTTCAGCCTCAGCTTGTCATTGACAGCCGGTCTGCCGTCAAGGCTCACGCCGATAGCAACCTTATTTTTATAGAGGTACTTGGCAATCTTATCAGTAAGCAGAGAGCCGTTAGTCTGCAGCTGCAGTACGGCAGGCAGCTTTTCCTGATGCACATAATCTACCAATGCCTTCAGGCAATCAAAGTTCAGCAGCGGCTCGCCGCCGCTGAACTGAATAACAAAGCGTTCACCGCCGTCCGCCGCCAGCTTAACTGCTGCCAACGCTGTTTCCGGTGACATCATACTGCGGTCATGCTCGGCAGCATAGCAATAACGGCAGGCAAAGTTGCACTGGCCGGTCAGGCTCAGCACTAACATTTTAATGCTCATCTGCTCTGTCCTCCAACTCGCCTTCCATATCCAGATAAAGTTTTTGCAGCTCCTCCTTAGTTTCCGGCTTAGCCTGCCACAGTCCGCGCTGCTCTGCCTCCAGCAGAATTTCTGTCATGCGCTGCAGCGCCCAGGGGTTAACATCGCGCAGCCATTCCTGTACAACCGGGTCAAAGGTGTATTTTTCAGCATATTTTTCGTACATCCAGTCTTCCATGACGGCGCTCGTCGCATCCCATTGGAAGCTGTGTGCAATCATGTTGGCCATATCGGCAGCGCCCTTATAGCCATGCTGCATCATGCCCTTGATAAACTTAGGATTAATCGCCTCGCTGCGGAACAGGCGCTTTGCCTCCTCCTGTACGCTGTGCATCGTCACACGCGTCCTGTCAGTGCTATCGCCGCAGTAGGAACGCGGCGCACTGCCCTTAATCGAACGTACTGCTGCAATCATGCCACCATGATAAGCATTGTAGTCATCACTGCTGAGCATATTGGTTTCGTGGTTATCCTCGTTTTTAATCGTGATATCCAAACTGCCCATACGCTTGCGGAACTGCTGCGGCAGGAATTTACCTTTAGTTTTGCCGCCGTAAGCATGACCGCCCCAACGTACATAAACATCGGCAATATCGTCAATGGTTTCCCAGTTCTTGTTTTCCAACAGCGCCGCAACGCCTGCGCCATATGTTCCCTGTGCATCGCCAAAGACGCGGAAGGCCGCCTGACGCCATGCTGCAGCGTGCTCCATGCCCTCCTGCTGCTCCAGCTCCCTGGTATCCTCCTGAATATGCTTGCGTACAAAGTTTAAATCATCAGGCTCATCCTGCTCCGCTGCCAACAGCACCGCCTTATCCATCACCTGCATTACTGCAGGCATAGTGTCGCGGAAGAGGCCGCTGATACGCGCCGTAACGTCAATTCGCGGACGCTTAAGCTCCATCAGCGGAATAACCTCCAGACCGTTAACACGCAGGCTGCCGCTCTGGTACTTGGGACGGATGCCCATCAGATAGAGGAATTCGGCAATGCACTGTCCGTGGCTGCGCATGTTTGCACCGGACCAGAACACCATACCGATATTTTCGGGATAATGACCTTCCTCCGCAATGAAGCGTTCTACCACCTGGTCGCCCAACGTTTGGCCGATTTCCCATGCCGCCGGAGTTGGCAGGCAACGCGGGTCCACACCGTAGAAGTTGCGTCCTGTCGGCAGCAAATCAGCGCCGCCGCTGGAGGGAGCACCGCTCGGACCCGGCTCGATATATTCGCCCTCAAAGCCACGCAGCATATTGGTAATTTCCTGCTTCGTCAAAAGCAGATTGGGATAGAGTGTATCTACAATATAGTCGCAGACCACTTCCAGCTTTTCTCTGCTTTCCGCCGGTGCCTGCTGCACCCAAGGCAGCTGCAGAGCGTCGGCAACCGCATCCTTGACAAAGTCACGCTGTTGCAGGCAGCGAATCAGCTCGCGGCACTGATTGGCGATACGGTCAATCAGCATACCATAGGTGATATTCAGCGGCTCGTATATCAGGCTGCTGTTTTCCAACAGATAGTAATAATCAAAGCCATATAGCGCTGCTATTGCTTGCGTCAGGCTGGGGATATTGCCGTTATCAAGACGCAGCAGCAGCCACAGATAATCCTCCAGTTGCTGGTCCTCCGGCGGCTGTCCCATAATATGCAGGCCTGTGTGCACCTCCATATTCTTCAAATCCGTAATGTAATTATGCAGATTCATCACGTATTCGTCGAAAGGCTTTTCTTCATCGTAAGTAACCTCATCCTGCAGGTTGGCCTCGGCAACCTTCGCCAACACCAGCTCCTGCAAGCGCGGCAGATTATCCGGCTGCGTGCTGCTGAAGTGCACGTATTCATCCATGAGCTTTTCTAGCTCCTCCAGCTCGTCGTACACTCCCGCCTGAGTCTGCGGTGCCGGCAGATGCTCAATCAGGCAGGCAGCGCCACGGCGTTTTGCCTGAATACCCTCGCCGGTAATAGTGATGTTATAAGGATAAATATTCGGCAAATCTCCCAGCGCCAAATCCGGGTAGCAGCTGCAATCAAGGCCGGCGTTCTTGCCCGGCAGCCATTCCAGGCTGCCATGCGTACCGATATGCGCAACAGCGTCTGCCTGCCACACATCGCGTACCCAACGGTAGAAGGCCAGATATTGATGCGTCGGTGCAACGTAAGGATCGTGGTAGATTTTTTCCGGGTCCTCGCCAAAACCACGCGGCGGCTGCACGGTTACGAAAACATTGCCGTTCATCGTTCCCGGTACCAGGATATCGCCGTCATATTCCATGACAGTGCCGGGTGCTTCGCCCCAATCCTTCATCATCTGCTCCTGCACCTTTTTGTCCATCAGCGCAAAGAATTCTCTATATTCTGCTCCCGTCAGCCTATTGGCAGCATCAACCTGCTTTTCCGTCAGCATGCTGCGGTCATTGGTGGCATTGGCTGTCAGCTGTTTGATAAATTCCTTCGTATCCTCAGGAATCCAATCTACCTTATAGCCACGCTCGCGCATAGCAGCCAGCACGCGACGGATGCTTTCGATTGTATCAAGGCCGATAGCACTGCCGATGTTGGAATTACGCGGCGGATAGTTGTGGAAAATAATAGCGATTTTCTTCTCGCTGTTGGCCTTGTGGCGCAGCATCGCCCACTTCTTCGCCTTGGAGGCCATGCGCTTTACACGCTCCATATTAGGCAGATAGCGTACATCGCCGTTTTCCAGAATTTTTTTGTGTGCAACAGGCACGCCGTGAATAATACCATCAAATTCCGGCAAGGAAACGCTGATGGAAACCTCCATGGCATTCATGCCCTCAAAGCTGTCCTTCCATTCCTCAAAGGGTGCAATCGTAGTATAAGCAGCCAAAACAGGTACGTTAAGCTTTTTAAGATAATCAAGATTAATCGAACCGCCGGTAGTCATGGAAAACTTCATCACGTTCAGCAGCACGTCAATTGCCGGTACACCGTCCGCAGTGCAGAAGAAGCTGTTGAAAACCTGCGTCAGGCTGGGCATGCCCATCTCCTCCACCGGCATACCGTTGCTGAAAACGCAAACAGCGTTGACACCCTGTGCCTCCAGCTCTTCAACCATCGCAGTCTGGTAGGTCAAATCGCCCCACACCCATTCGTCGCGATAAAAAAGAATGCCCGCTGTCGGTCGTCCGCTGACGCAAAAGTCAAGCTGGTATTCCGCTAAATCGGTATATACCTTTTTCGCGCGCGGGTGATAAATACCGCACCAGTGAATCGGGTTAGGCTCATCGACTGTAATAGTCTCACCTTGCAACAGCTGCTGCAGATATAACCACAGATTGCTATAATTGATTTCGCCGCCGAACATGCAATATTTTTTGATAACAGCAAGCTGCTCAGGTGTCAGTCCCTGTGCCAGCTCGCCCTCCTTGCTGCCGGCAGCATCAATATAAAAGGGCAGGCGCAGCTGCTTCAGCAGGCTGACGCAGCGCTGCAGGAACGGAGTATCCAGACCTGTACCCATCCATTTCATAAGGACCAGCTTAGAGCTTGAAAGCTCCTTCTGCCATTTATCCTCCCAAACCGTCGCATCTGTAATCCAGCGGCAGGCACAGGTGTTGTCCAGCTTGCCTGCCTGCTGCAGCTTTTCCATAGTCTGCTGCATCATACCCATGCGGCGAATAACATTCGTCAAGAAAATAACCTTCATAATTTCCACCTCATCTTAAAAGAACTGCTTCTGCATTCTGCGCAGCAGATACAGGAAATACGGCGTACCTAAGAACGCTGTCATAATACCTACACGCACCTCTGCCGGTGGCATAATAATGCGTCCCAGCGAATCGCAGAATACCAGAAAGGCTGCACCGCCAAGAGCGCTGGCCGGCAAGAGTACACGATGGTCAGGACCAATCAGCATACGCATCATATGCGGAATAACCAGGCCGACAAACCCGATATTACCGCTGACACAAACGGAGGTAGCAGTAGTCATGGCCGCTACGAAAAGCAGACCCATGCGGAAGGCGGTAACAGGCATACCAACAGCTTTAGCTTCCGTTTCGCCCAGCACCAGAATGTTCAGGTGACGTGCCAGCAGGCACATAATTACAATGCCGCACAGCACAGGTCCCACTGCCAGATATACATGCTCCCAACGGCGATAATCAAGACCGCCGACCATCCAGAAAAGATATTGCTGCAGCTTCTGCTCGTTCATAAATGTAAGCAGGCCGGAGGTAATAGCACCCAAAAGCATACCCACGGCAACGCCTGCCAAAAGCAGCGTCATAACAGGTATTTTGCCGTTACGCATCGCCAAAAATACCGTCAGGCACACAGCACAGATACTGCCGCAAAAGGCAAAGGCCGGCATAGCAAACATGCTGCCGGAGGCAGCACCCAAAGCAATAGAAAGCACCGCACCGGTAGCAGCACCGGAGGAGATACCGATAAGACCGGGGTCTGCCAGCGGGTTGCTGAAGATGCCCTGCATTACAGCGCCGGAAATACCCAGCGCCGCACCAACCAGCACACCTACCAGCATACGCGGCAGACGGATATACCAGATAACAGCAAGCTGCTCCCTGCTGTAATCAGCCTCGGTAAAGCCGGGCAGATTCAGCTGAGAGCCGATAACTGCCAGCGCCTTGCCTACAGGCACATCTATCTGACCAAAGGTCAACGATACACAGGCAATAACAATTAAGAGAACTGCTAATAGAATAATAGCCAAAGGACTCCGTTCACGTTTAATAATCATCTACAAACACACTTCCTCAAAAAATTTCCGGATATACAGCATGCGCAATGTTTTCAATAGCATCGACAATATGCTGGCTGGCAACATAGCGGTATTTGTCCGAAACAAACTTAATCTGCTTGTTGCGTACAGCCTTAACATCGCGATAAGCGGGGTCATTCATTACGGCATAAGCATAACCCTGCACATCCTGTTTATTATTATAATTCCAGGTCGGCAGCATAAAAATATCCGGATTTATGCGTACCACCTGTTCCTTGCTGATAGCAGGCGTGCCATGCTCGCTCTTGTTTTCATCGGCAACAATAGCTGCGCCGTTGATAACATGCGCCATCGTCAGCATGCTGTCGAGCAAATCTCCTCTACGCCCCATGGCAGAGGTAAAATTAAAGGCTACAGCAACGCGCCTTTCGCTTGACGGAATCTGGCGCAGTCGTTTTTGCAGCTGCTGCAGGTGCGTGTCCATCTTCTGCACCATCAGCTCCCCCTGCTGCTTTTCGCCAACTGCCGCTGCTATGCCGCGGATTTTGGCGCACATCTCCTTGTAATTATGCGGGCTGCGCGCTATATACACCGGCACGCCCAACCCCTCCAGACTGCGTACCAAGTCGCTGGAGGTGGCCGTCGAAACAACAACAAGGTCAGGCTGCAGAGCGTAAACCGCTTCCGTATTTTCCGGCACCTTGCGTCCTACAGTATAGGCCTGCTCCTTGGTAATAAAGCTGATTTCGCTGTCGCCTGCCCAACGGCTGTAGGCCATAATACGTTTTATGTCAACCAAATCGGTAAGAATTTCGTCCGTACCATAGGTAAGCGAAACAATCCGCTGCGGCTTATGCTCAAAATGCAGCGTCCTTCCGACGTCGTCCGTAACGCTATAGGCCACATCCACCGCCGGCGAAGCATGAACATCGGCAGCCTGCTGCTTACTGCATCCTGCAGTAAATACCAAAAGCAACAGGCTTATAATCATCAATAGCTTTTTCATAGACCACCTACTATACTTTATTCTTTTTCCTGCGGATAAAGCAATTCCACAGTCGCTCCAGCATGTAAGCACTGCCCTGCAGGCCTACCATCGGCTGCTTGGTAATAAACACCTCATCATTCGTAGGATAGCAGATATTGCAGGCATCAAAGCTGCACTGCTTTCTGCGATAAAGAACCGAGCTTTCGCTGCTGCTCGTCAGCAGCAGTACATTGTCACAGGTTTTAAAATATTCGCTGATGGCAGCATCGTCTACACCAACAGTATAAATCGCCTCTGCAGTGTCGCAGGCAGGTGCATCTTTGAGCGGTTGCTGGCAGATGACCGTCAGCCTGCCGATATCGGTCCATTCGGTGCGCAGCGTCTGTGCGAGGCACAGCGCCTGTGTAGCAGGCGCGCTGACGAGCACGTTATCAAACCACATGCTGCCCCAAAGCGCAATGGCTTCATTATTACGGCTCAGCAGATAATTATCCTGCGCCTGAGCTTCCGCCATCACCTTGTCCAACGCGGGAGCCGGCAGCTGCGCATTTATCTGCTGCAGCCAGCGCAGCGTTCCCTGCACACCATAAGGCAGGCCGGCAAAAATATACGGCGTGCCGTATTGCTTCTGCAGATATTCGGCAAGCGGCAACCCCAGCTCCGCATTGGTAACAATGTTCAGCGAAGCCTCCGGAAGCTTCTGCAGCTCCTCCAACGTGCATTCGCAGCCGGGAGTGCACAGCACCTCATAGCCTGCCAGCTGCAGTAAGCGTTTTAATTCCCGCGTATCGGCAGAACCCTGCAGATAAAATTCCGATTGTCCTAAAATATTGACAGCCAAGGGCTTTGCTGTCGCAGTCTGCGGCAACAGCTGCGCAAACAGCTTCTTGGCAGCCTTAACGTAGCCCGCGGCAAAGCCGCCGACCATACCGCCGCTGTCCAATGTAACCACTGGGAACGGCAGCTCCAGCTTGCGTGCCATGCCTGCCAAATCATCACCGATTAAGCTCAGCGAGCAGCTGCTTTCCAAAAGCAGTACCGAAGGCTTATGACCATCCTCCAGCATGCGCCGCAGTTCCTGCGTCACATATTCCTCGGAGCCGTAAATAACAGCGTTATTATCAGGCTGTGAGCCGTAAAAGCGCGTATACATATCGGGACGCGCCTTTTCCAGATGGCGTAAAGCATAAAAATAACACCACAACGGTCCGTTAATCAAAACCTCACTCTTATCAATAGCAGCAAAAAAGGCTCCTGCACCTGTCAGCGCACAGGTATCCACTCGCTCGCAGATATTGCCCCAGCCCTGTTTTTCAGACATAGCGCACGCCTCCCTTCAGCCTGCTGCACAGGCTCTGATATATTCCTTGCATCATCTTGACCTCACCGGCAACAGCAACCTGCGGCAGCATCGGCAGGAAAATCTGACGTGCTTCTTTATTCTGCAGCTCGTGCGTTGTCAGCACGATGTCTGCCTCTGCAACCAACTTTTCACCCTCCGCCGTAGTATAAACAGGTACATCGCTGTGTTCCTGCACAACCTTCAGCATCGCTTCACGCTCATCACCGTCATAGGAATCCAAGAGAATAATGCCGGTAAGATTCAAGCGCAAAAGCCTGATAGTCTGCAGGATATTCCCCGGATGAAAATATCTTAGGATACGGCCGATGCACAGCACCGTCTTCTTGCCCTCCGTTACCGGCAAAAAACGTTGCAGCTGCTCATCTAAGCGCTGCTGCTCTGCTGCCAGCACCTGCTGTGCCAGCTGCTCGCGCCCCAGCATACGGCCGATGCTCATAATCCAAGCCTGCGTTTCCTGCCAGCCGACAGGATAAATATCGGCCAGATAATGTGTGCCGTATTTTTCCTGCAGCTGCTCTGCAACCTTACGCAAGCCGATATGCGTCTGCCCGCGGCCGCCAAGCACAACCGCATATTCGGCAGCTGCCACCTTTTCCAGCTCATCCATAGCCATATAGCCGGGGAACTGACCGATAACCTCTACGCCGAACTCATGCAGAATACGGGTAACCTCTTTCGCATAATGGCCCCACGGGCCGCCGTTATCACCTAAAAGCATTACACTGTCCTTTTGCTTGGCGCAAGGCTTCACAAAGCGTTCCAACAGCTTCTGTGTAATTTCAAAATAGCCGTCATAATATTCCGCACCCAAAAAGCCGCAGCATTCCACAGTAAGGATAGGAACATTGTATTCCTCCTCTACCTCGCGTGCCACCGATTCCACATCGTCACCGATAACACCGGCCACGCAGGAATTGGCAATCATCAGGCACTTGGGCTTGTAGGTTTCAATAGCAAAGCGCAGGCATTTTTCCAAACGCGCCACACCGCCGAAAATTGCGTCCTTTTCCTGCAGCTGGCTGCTGAGAAGCGGCACGGAGCCCCACTGCTCGCGCTCATTTTCGGACAAAGTACGGTATTGCGAGTTGATATCCATCGTGCGTGCTACATGAGCGCAGGCACGCGGGCTGTGAAAAACTACCACAGCTCCGTTCATATAGGCAACGGCGCGCCACACGCCAGGCATGCTGCAGCTGCAGCTTTTGCGTGCACTGTAAAAGCGTCTTGTTTTAATTGCCATATTCGGCCACCAGCTTTTCAAGCTCCTCAAAGCTCATCGGCGTAGGAATAGCCATGTTTTCATTATGCCAGATATCATGCGCCAGCTTGCGGTAAACACCGGCCTGAGCGCTTTCCGGTGCATACTGCAGCACTGTCTGGCGATTGTTTTCCGCCTTATTGACGATTACATCACGCGGAATGAAAGCAATCAGCTGAGTGTGCAGGCGTTTGGCGAATTCCTGCAGCAGCTGCTGCTCGTTAGGTGTATTACGGCCGTTGCCGATAATGCCGCCCAAACGCACGCCACCGCGCATAGCAAAGCGTTTAACGCCCTTGGCGATATTGTTGGCAGCATACAGGCTCATCAGCTCGCCGGAAGAAACAATATATATATCGGTTGCATAGCCCTCGCGGATAGGCACGGCGAAACCGCCGCATACTACGTCACCTAAAACGTCATACATAATCAGGTCCTCGTCCGTCAGCACCTCCAATGAACGCAGCTTTTCCAAAGCTACGATAATGCCGCGGCCCGCACAGCCTACGCCCGGTTCAGGACCGCCGGCCTCTACGCATTTGATGCCGTTATAGCCTGTATGAACAATATCCTCTGCCGCAACCTCATCATTATCGCGCACCATATCCAGCACAGTCTGACTGCAGATGCGTCCCAGCAAAAGTCTGGTAGAATCATTTTTCGGATCGCAGCCTATCTGGCAAACCTTAAGACCATCCTCACTGAATGCAGCCGACAGATTTGAAGTTGTTGTGGACTTGCCGATACCGCCCTTACCATAAATCGCAATTTTTTTCATTAGATATTGACCTCCATCCTATACTCAAAAACTTCTATTCAACTAGCAAGGAAAATATGATATAATTTACTAGATAAAAAGAAGTGATATTACTCCTTTTAATATTAAACTATATACTAGTATTATAGTCAAGCTTATGAGGAACAATTATGATTAATAAAGACAAGCGAAAGTACTTTACTGCCGGCGAATTGGCAGCAATTTTTAATATATCTAAGCAGTCATTGCTCTACTACGACAAGGTTAACCTGCTTTCACCGGACTTTGTCAGTGAAAATGGCTACCGCAATTATTCTATCCAGCAATTTCTGGATTTGGAGATAATCGTCAACCTGCGTGCGCTGGATATCAGCATCGCCAATATCAAAAAATATCTGGAGGACCGCAGCAAGGAGCATTTTCTGCAGCTGCTGCAGGAAAAAACAGCGGAATGTCAGGCAATCATCCACAACAATCAGGAAATCTGCGACACCATCGAACGCATCAAGGAGGATATGCACGTCAAGGAGCTTAATACATGTCGCCACCTGACGCTCAGCTGGCAAAATGACCGTTTGCTGCGTCTGACGCCGCTTGCGGAAAGTGACGACGGCAAAAGCCGCATTACCAAATTTGCCCGCCATGGGCAAAGACGCGCGCATCACAAGGGAGCCTTGCCTAATCATGCAGGCTGGGTTTTAGACCAGGAAAGCTTTTTTAAAAAACATGAATTTCAACGTTCACAGGCATATTTTTCCTGCGTCACCAGCGCCACCAAGCATCGGCAGTCCATCAAAATGACGCTGCCCGCAGGCCTGTATCTGGAAATTATTTTTTCCGGTACCTTCTGCGAAAACGCTGAAAAATTATCCCAGCGCATCGAACGCTTTCTGCAGGCCAATGATTTGGAGCCTGTCGGTAATATTTATATCCTGCCTTTGGAAAATCATTGGTTCTCCTGCGACTGCGAGCAGTACGTCAACAAAATCTTTCTGAAGGTTGAGGATAAGGATACAACTTCTCTGACGTAAAAATTCTCCCATGTTATGCTTAAAACTAAACATTTACGTACAATGTCTAAGATAGCCTTTACTGAGTCAGCTCCATGTGAGCGGACTTTTTGCATGCAAAAAACGCTAAAGACTTTCGCATGCCTTTAGCGTTTTTTGTTTACGTTCTTCAATTAAGCGCCTCCGCCGCAGCCTCACAGCTGCAGCTGACTCAAAAAGTTTAAGCTGTTCAACGGCTTATCTGTCTGAAAGAAAATAAATTTGAAGAGAATTTTTTCCAGCTCCATGAGCGCGCCGCCTCGCACCTTAAAGGGCGCCGGCTGCTCGTAATCGAGCTGCGCCAGCCACTGCCACAGCTCGCGTGTTTCCGCACTGCACGGCTCCAGGCCGTCACCGTTATAGCTGCTTTTGCAGCTGCTGCAGATAAGCCCGCCCTGCAACGGACTAAACCACGCATCCTCCTTGGCCGTCACAGCCTCACCGCAATGCACGCAATGCGTAAGCTGCGGTGCAAAGCCCGTAGCCGCCAGCAATTTTATAGCATAGGACAAAACAACCAGACGCGGATTGCGCTGCATCAGCGCCGCCAGGGCAGCACCCAGCATTTCATAAAGCTCCGGCTGCGGCACTCTGTCCTCCGTCAGTACGGCAGTAAGCTCCGATGCTACCGCCGCATAAGCCATCTGCTGCATATCCATAGACTTGGGCATCTGCAAAAGCTCACAGCTGCGCAGCTTGTCTATCTTCTGCCCCTGCTGCACCTCAATATGCAGATTGGCAAATGGCTGCAGCAATCTGCCATGTATATTTTTTTCATAGCGGGCACCATAGGCGATAAAGCGCAGCTTGCCATGCTCCTTCGTAAAGCAGACCGCATATTTATCAGCCGTCTGCCAGTTTTTTACATGTAAAACAAGCGCATCATCTGCCAAAAGCTCCCTTTGCGACTCACTCATCCTGTTGTTCTTCCTTCTGCTTTTGCTCCTGCGGCAGCTTCGTAGCCAGCACGCGCACTACACGAAAGCCCTCCGTGCGCAGCACCTTAAAGCTATAGCCGGAAATTTCCACAGCATCGCCAATCTCAGGCTTGCGTCCCAGCAGACCGAAAACATAACCGCCGATAGTATCCTCCTCAGGATCATCAAATACAATCGGCAGCTGCTCTGCCACATCGTCCAGCAGCACCATGCCGTCAAATTCAATCCTGCCATCGGGAAGCCGCAACACGTCCGGCGGCTCCTGCGCTTCATGCTCGTCCTGAATATCACCGACGATTTCCTCTACGAGGTCCTCCATCGTAATCAGGCCTGCAGTACCACCGTACTCATCTGCCACAAGCACCATCTGCACATGACGTTGCTGCATCAGGTGCAAGGCCTTCGGCACCGGCATAGCCTCAGGAATAACAACTATAGGACGCATCAGACGGCGCAGGTCAAAGGTAGTCTGCCCCGGCTTAATCTTCAGCAGGTCGCGCACATGCAGCGTACCCACCACCTGATCCTTGTCCTCCATGCAGAGCGGATAGCGCGTATGATGACTGCTGCGCACAACAGCCATATTTTCTGCCAGCGTATCATCCAAAAACAGGCATACCATATCCTGTCTTGGCACCATGACCTCGCGCGCCACACGGTCGGCAAAGTCAAAAACATTGCCGATCATGCTGCCCTCGACATGGTCAATCTGGCCGTGGCGTTCGCTGGCGCTCACCAGCTGGCGCAGCTCGTCCTCACTGCTGGCGCTGCCCTCCTTGTGCCAGGTACCGGTTTTCAGGTAATACCAGGCAAGCGGCAGCCTATGCCAGAAATCAATCAGTTTCCGAAAAAAGTTGATAAGTCCTCACTCCTTGTAGCCAAGCTGCTTCAAGGCTTTATCCTTGTTACGCCAGTCAGCCTTAACCTTAACCCATAAATCCAAAAAGACCTTGCAGTACAGCAGGTTTTCGATATCAGCACGCGCCTGCTGGCCGATTTTCTTCAGCAGGCTGCCCTTAGCACCGATAACAATGCCCTTTTGCGATTCACGCTCTACAAAAATTGTTGCTCTGATATAAACGTTTTCTTCGTCGCGCTCCTTGAATTCGTCCACCTCAACCGCTACGGAATGGGGAATTTCGTCACGCGTCAGGCGCAATACCTTCTCACGGATCATTTCAGCGGCAATCACGCGCTCCGGCTGGTCGGTAATCATATTCTCCGGGAAGTACGCCGGTCCCTCCGGCAGATGCTTAGTGATTTCCTGCACCAGTCCGGGGAATTCGCTGTCATTCAATGCGGAAACAGGTACAATCGCCGCAAATTTATACAGCTTATTATACCCTTCCATAATCTGGAACAGCTTTTGCTTATCTGCCAGCTTGTCAATTTTATTTACTACCAAAATTACCGGTGTTTTTACCTTCTGCAGCAGGTTCAGGATATAATCCTCGCCTGCACCGCGTTTTTCGGTTGCATCCACTACAAAGAGGACAACGTCAACCTCCTGCAGCGTGCTTTCTGCCGTGCGCACCATGTATTCGCCCAGCTTGTGCTGCGGCTTATGAATGCCCGGTGTATCAAGAAACATAATCTGCGCGTTATCAGTATTCATAATGCACATAATCTTATTGCGTGTAGTCTGCGGTCTGTCGGACATAATAGCGATTTTTTCGCCTATCAGACTGTTTGTCAGAGTGGACTTGCCCACATTCGGACGTCCCACCATTGCCACAAAGCCGGCATAATGTTTAGCTTCTTCGTTGTTTACCTTCTTTATCTTAATCAGCTCCTGTTATTATAATTCAAAACCATACGGCAGCAGCTCTTCTACCGTGGTAATTTTAAAGTCACCCTTCATATTTGCCAAAATCACGGTCTGTATACCAAACTCGCGCATTACCTGTCTGCAGGCACCGCAGGGAGAAACGGGGCCGGAGGTATCTGCAACTACGCACAGCTCTGTCATTTCGCGCTCACCGGCGCAGGCAGCATGGAAAATAGCGTTACGCTCGCCGCAGACACAAAGTCCGTAGGAAGCGTTTTCCACATTGCAGCCACCGTAGATTTTTCCGTTGGCACAGCGTACTGCCGCACCTACAGCAAAGTTGGAATAAGGAATGTAAGCATTCTTACGGGCAGCAACCGCTGCATCGTACAATTCGCGCCAAGCCGGGGATAATTCATTCAGTTTTACGTCTTTCATGGAAAGCACCTCCTATGTTTTTGACAGGTTAGTTATAAATAATTGTGCATTAAGCATCAATGAATGCCTGTGGGATGGTCAAAATACTCTTCGGAAAGGTTAATCGCACGCAGAGCTTCCTCCTCTTTCGCACGCATTTCAGCCTTATCCTCCTCCGTCATATGGTCATAGCCCAACAGATGGAACATACCATGCACTGCCAAATACGTCATTTCGCGCTCCAGGCCGTGCCCGTATTCCTCTGCCTGACGCAGTGCTGTTTCCGCCGAAATGATGATGTCACCGAAAAGATGCTCCTCCGATCCGCCAATCAGCTCCGGCTCATCTTCATCCTCGCAGTCCTCGTCCAGCGCAAAGCTCAAAACGTCGGTAGGCTTATCCATACCGCGATACTCACGGTTCAGCGCATGGATTTCCTCATCGTCGACAATAGTTACATCAACCTCGGACTCCTCCGGCAGCTCATTCAAGCGTGCTACTGCCTGCAAGCCCTCCTGCAGACGCTCCAGCACCTGCGCGGAAAGCTCTAGCTTCTGCTGGTCATTTTCCAAATTAATTATCATGCTTGTTTTTCTCCGTTATATTTTTCTTTTTGTTTTTCAAAGCGTTCATAAGCCTTGATGATGGAACCCACGATTTCGTGGCGCACAACATCCTGCTCGCTGAACTTGATTACGCCGATTCCCGGTACGTTGCCCAAAATACGCGCTGCATCCTTCAGGCCGCTGTTCTTGCCGCCCGGCAAATCTATCTGTGTGATATCGCCGGTAATGACCATCTTGCTGCTAAAGCCGAAGCGCGTCAGGAACATCTTCATCTGCTCCGGCGTAGTATTCTGCGCCTCGTCCAAAATGATGAAGGCGTCATTCAGCGTGCGTCCGCGCATGTATGCCAGCGGTGCAACCTCAATCGTACCCTTGGTAAGATACTTTTGGAAGGTTTCCGTGCCCAGCATATCATACAGGCCGTCATAAAGAGGTCGCAGATACGGGTCTACCTTATCCTGCATATCACCCGGTAAAAAGCCCAGCTTTTCGCCTGCTTCTACCGCAGGACGCGTCAGGATAATACGCTCTACCTCTTTTTTCTTCAGCGCCGCTACTGCCAGCGCCACTGCCAGGTAGGTTTTGCCTGTGCCTGCAGGTCCGATGCCCAAGGTTATATAGTTATGGCGGATGGTTTCCACATACTGCCACTGTCCCAGGGTTTTAGCCTTCACCTGACGGCCACGGTTGTTGACGATAATCGTATCAGCGTACATGCGATGCAGGCTTTCCAAATTTCCTGCCTTCACCATATACATGCTGTAACGCACATCATGCGTTGTCAGCGGCAGTCCCTGACGGTACAAAAACAGAAGCTCCTGTAGCAGCTGTTCCAGCTGCGCCACCTCTTCAGCGCATCCGCTCATGGTAATCTGATTGCCGCGCGCGACGATTGTACAGTCAAAGGCACTGCGGATTAAACGCAGAAATTCATCATTACGTCCGCAAATGCCAACCATTTCCTGCTGGTCAACAGTTTCGAGTATACCTTGCATTTTTTCTTCTTCACTAGCCAAGCAATTTCCTCCTACCTGTTTTAAAAGGGGTGTTAACGTTTTTCTATCGTAACCTTCTTAATGATTACAGGCTCCAACGGTTTATCATTGGAATCTGTTGCTGTTTTGCCGATTTTATAAACAACATCCATGCCCTTGCTTACCTTGCCGAAAACAGCGTGCTTACCGTCAAGCCATTTAGTTTCACGCAGGGTGATAAAGAACTGGCTGCCGCCGGTATTCGGGCCGCGGTTTGCCATGGAAATTACACCGGGGCCGTCATGCAGCAGCTTACTGCTGAACTCATCCTTAATAGTGTAGCCAGGGCCGCCGGTACCGTTGCCGGCCGGGTCGCCGCCCTGAATCATAAAGTTATCGATTACGCGGTGAAAGGTAAGGCCGTTATAAAAGCCCTTTTCTGCAAGTGTAATAAAATTCTTTGACGTTTCCGGTGCATAGTCTGTTGCCAGCTTCACCTCAAAATCGCCCATGCTCGTATTAAAAACAGCCGTCGCAGGCTCTGCCTTCGGTGCCTGCTCCTGTTTTTCCTGACCGCAGGCTGTAATCCCCAGTGCGCACACCAGCATCAGGCAGATTATTAACAATTTCTTCATGCTCTTTCCTCCCATAGAAAAGGATATAATTTCTCAAGTATATTATACAACTAACAAGCGCCGCATTTCAAGCGTTTGCCCAGCCAATCGCTCAGCAACGCGCCTGCTTCGTCACTGTATTCCGTAAAGCTATGGTCGCCGCCTGCAAAGATATGCAGCTCAGCCGCATTGCCGATGGCTGCGGCGTTGCGCTGCGCCTGCTCCGCCAGCACCACCTCATCCGCACTGCAGTGCAGCAAAAGTACAGGCAAAGGCTGCGCTTTTTGCAGCAGCGCAGGCAAATCGTATTGGTCAAAGTCCGTCAGGAAATCCGGTGTCAAATCGCATTCGCCGCGTTCATCGTTAAAATACAGAGTTTCGCCGCTGTCCAGACGACGGTATTCGTCCTCCGTCATCACATAACGAAAGGTAAAGCGCAGATTATTCGGCGTGGCCCACAGAATCAGTCCGGCAAGAGCACCGTCCTGCGCCGCGGTAATGATGGAGGCAGCGCCGCCAAGGCTGCGTCCCAAAAGAAACAGCTTACAGCCGGGCTGTCTGCGGCGTACCTCCGCCAGTACGGCGCGCAGCTCCTCCACCTGACGCGAAATTATCTGCGTACCTGTAAAGTTAAAGCGAACTACGGCAGCATGCGCCGCAGCCTGCTGCGCCACTCCCGCAGCACGTCCGCCGCTATCGCGGCTGCCGCGGAAGCCATGTGCCATAACGAGTACAGCATTATTCTCACTGCGATTCGGTTCTACAACACATTCTATTTCCCCTAACGGGCCTTGAAATGTAAAGGTATCCTTCAGCATCTTCACTCACTCTTTTCGTAAAATTTTAACGCTTTACCTGAAGCATTCAGCGACTCGCTGCATAACGCTTTTTTACGTATCACCTTAATCTTCTAAGTTCACGTTCAACCATAAGTTTTTTTCACGCGCATCACTTAAGCATTTTTATCGTCAGACATTCTATACAGGCACACACCCATGCGACCGGTTTTTCCCTGCTCTGCACGGTAGGAGCAGAACATTTCATGGTTATGCTCCGTGCAGACACCGGCAGTAAGAATATTCTCCGCCTTTAATCCTGCGTCCAGCAGCACCTGGCGGTTATACCCCCACAAATCCAGCAGATACTTGCCGGGCTTTTCTGCTCTGGGCGCAAAAAACTGCTCATAGCCTGCTGCCTTGCCGCGCACAAAATCGTCCACCTCGTAGCAGCATTGGCCGATAGACGGACCAATCGCCGCAATGATATCTTCGGGACGGGAGCTGAAGGCCTGCTGCATAGCTTCTACAGTTTTGCGCCCAATCTGTGCTACCGTACCACGCCAGCCTGCGTGTGCCACAGCGCACACGCCTTGGCGCTCGTCGGCGAAAAGCAGCGGCACGCAGTCCGCAAAAAATAGCAGCAGCGGTACATTCGCCTGATTCGTAACCAAAGCATCCGTATCCTTAATCGTATCTGCAAGCGCTGTCGCACCGGCGCCGACCAAGGCTTCATCTACCACCGCAACATTGCTGCCATGCACCTGCTCGCAGGTAGTAAATTTTGATGCGTCCAAACCTAGAGCCTGCGCAAACAGGCGACGGTTCTGCAGCACCAGTTCCACCTCATCACCCACATGCAAAGCCAGGTTCAAAGTACCCGGTACCATGTCGCTTTCTCCATGCAGACGACAGCTGCAGGCATTACCGAAGCCCGCCTGCGTCAAACGAGGGAACATTCCCCACCAGATATTATTTTTTTGCGTAATGATAAAATCCTGCATCAAAACCGCTCCTTTTATCTCTAATACCAAAAGAGACGGCTAATGCCGTCTCCCTTTGCAAGTGCCTGCGGCACCCTTTTGCTATTTACTTTTGATATGCTGGCACACCTTCCGGTATATCCAGCACTACGGTGATAATCACCGTGCTGTCGGTAGCCTTGGCTGCTGTGTCCATAAACACAACCTTGGCACCATTATCCAGATAATAATTAACCTCTTTTACAGCTCCATTATTGTTATTGGAAAACGTAAAGAGTCTTTCCTTAGCCAATGCCGAGCCACTGAAGCCGGCCACCAGCATAAGAGCCGTTAAAGTAAGCAGTAAATACTTCTTCATATTTTGCACCTCTATTTTGCGTCTTTAGATTTCTGCATGATGCGTTCCAGCTCCTGCATAAAATTACGCACGTCGGCAAACTGACGATATACGGAAGCAAAGCGTACATAAGCAATCTGATCCGTCTGCTCCAAATACTTCATAACCAGCTCACCGATCTGGGCGCTGGGAATTTCCGCATCCGCACTCATTCGCAGCTCACGCTCGATGCTGTCGGCAATCTCTTTAATCTTTTCATAAGGAACCGGGCGTTTCTCACAAGCCTTCAAAAGACCTGCCAGCAGCTTTTTACCGTCAAAAAGCTCGCGACGGCCATCCTTCTTGCTGACAACAAGCGGAGTTTCCTCATACTTTTCATATGTAGTAAAGCGTTTGCCGCAATTAGGGCATTCACGTCTGCGACGGATAGAACAGCCTTCCTCTACAGCACGGCTGTCGATAACACGGCTGTCTCTGTGGGAGCAAAACGGGCACTTCATATTACTGCCTTCCTTTCAATCAGTGACGCAGCCATGGCGGAATTTCATTCGGATCGGAGAAATTCTTGATAACACCGCTACTGTTGCGGTTGATAGATGCCGGACCGCCAACTGTATTTTTGGTAACAGGAGATTTTTTCTCAAAGCCTGTTGCTATAACCGTAACACGGATTTCGTCATTAAGGCTTTCATCAATAACAGCGCCGAAAATAACCACTGCATTGGGATCAGCTGCTTCATTGACAATATTGGCAGCTTCGTTAACGTCAAAGAGGGACAGCTCCTTGCCGCCGATAACGTTAATCAGTACGCCGCGGGCACCGTCGATAGATGCCTCCAGCAACGGACTCTTGATTGCAGCTTCGGCTGCAGCCTTGCCGCCGCCTTCGCCCTTAGCGGTACCAACGCCCATCAGAGCGCTGCCTGCATTAGACATAACAGTCTTGACATCGGCGAAATCAACGTTAATCAGACCGGGAACAGCAATCAGGTTGGAAATGCCCTGAACGCCCTGACGCAATACGTCATCGGCCTTTTTGAATGCTTCCAGCATGGAAGTACGTTTTTCGATAATCTGCAGCAAACGGTCGTTAGGAATAGTTACCAGGGTATCAACCTTTTCCTTCAGGTTGACAATGCCTGCCTCAGCCTGCTTCATGCGGCGAGGACCTTCAAAGCCAAAGGGTTTGGTTACAACGCCGACAGTCAGCGCACCGATTTCTTTGGCACATTCCGCAACAACGTGCGCAGCACCGGTACCGGTACCACCGCCCATACCTGCGGTAACAAATACCATATCTGCCCCCTTCAGGGACTCCAGAATCTGGTCACGGGATTCTTCGGCAGCTTTTTCGCCGATTTCAGGGTTTGCGCCTGCACCCAGACCTTTAGTCAGCTTTTCGCCGATTTGGATGCGTTTTTCTGCCTTGGAAAGCATCAGGCACTGCTTATCGCAGTTCACTGCAATGAATTCTACGCCGCTCACGCCGGCGTCAATCATACGGTTTACGGCGTTATTGCCGCCACCGCCGACACCAATTACTTTAATATTGGCCAACGGTTCAAAGGTTGTCTCTACGTCATCAAACATATTCTACGTCCCCCTTAGCTTTGGGTAGCTTATTTATAAAATAATCATTTTTATATTGTTCAACATGAAAGTGCTATTTTCCTGCTTATTAATGAATTTTTTTCTTCATCTTCCGACAGGACACTTATTTGCCCATATAAAGGCGACGGATAATTCCCAAATTCTGGAAAATACGCATACCGAAAATCAGTACCGCTACCAGATATAAATCGATACCGATCAGATTACCTGCATAGCACAAAAAGGCAGCCAGAATACCATTGATAAAGAATCCGGAAATGAATACCTGAGTATCATAATTGCCTTCAAGTGAAGCACGTACACCGCCCAGCACTGCATCCATACCTGCCATAACAGCTACGGCAAGCAGACGTGCGTATTCGGGTGGCACTCTGAAAGGACAGTAAACACCAAGTATAAGACCAAGCAAAAGGCCGGCAAATGCAAATCCAATCATTTCGCTGCCTCCTTGCTTTCCACTGTCTTAGCGTATTCAAAGCTGCGCGGTGCCTTCAGCGCCGGAATATGCAGCTTTTCAACAGTCTTGATTTTTACCTGAATGCCCCAGAACTCAAAGGTTTCTACAACACCGCCACGCAGACGCAGAGCACTGCTCAGAGTTTTAGGAGCGCCTATAGCCTTGATAACATAAGGTGGAGCACTGCGGACATTGTTTACCGAAATAGTAGGTCCTGCACAACGAATCTCGCTCATAGCCACAATGCGCTGATCGTTGACAGAAATTGCTTCCGCACCGGCAGCGCGCAGCTCGTTGAGCACACGCAGCAAATCTTCATCATGAATGATGTACAAATTAGGATTTTCGCCGGACTTTTTGGCAATATTGCTGTCATCCAGCAATATCTCAATGCCTTCGCCCTCTACGTCAGTTGTGCCTGCCATCAGCTTCATACGGTCATCAGCAGGATCCTTGGCAGCACCTGCTCGCAAGGTTTCCAGCTCTGTCAGCAGCTGCTTGTTCTCGGCTTCCATAACCTTCAGGCGTTCCGACAAATCCTCTACGCGGTCCATACGCACATTACGCTGAAGCTCTGTAGTTTTATACTGTACCGAAAGCATAAATCCCAACACCATGAATACCACGGCAATCAACAGCTTGCCCTTTAAATCCATAGTAAAAATTTCTTTCATTATCTCACCCTCACTGTGACATCAGCTGCAACAGCATTGCAGCTATAACAAGTTAACAGCAATTTATTTTGGCAAAAGCTTGATATATGGCTTACCGAAGGTCAAATCAATATATTCAGCCTTAATATTTTTATCTTTAATCTCGTTGAACACAGTCATAAACACAGAAGCCTTCTGTGATACCTCCTGCACCCTGCCCAAACGCACCGGAAAGCTGCCGCTCAGCTGCAGCTTAACATCCTGCTTATCATCAACGGCAATTTCACCGATACGCTGCAGTGCTTCCGGCGTCAGCTGCTGCAAAAATTGCAGAATCTGCAGCACACCGGCATTGGCAACCTTATCGCCCAGATAAAGATTACCGCATTTTATGCCGGCCAGCACAGGAGCCTTAGCATCCGGAATAGTAGTTGTCACACTAAGAACAACGCCGTTATAATCCACCTTCAGATAGCTGTGATAGGAATTGGCAACATAAAGCGCCGGTTGCCGTTCCTCTACGCTCACCTGCAAGGTTGCCGGAAAGCGGTAAGCCACCTCTGCATTCTTAAAGCGGACATCATGCAGCAAAGCCTCCCGCAGACGGCCGGAGCTGGCATTGAAAAGATTCAATGGTTCCTGCCCGCAGCCTGCAAGCGAGATAACCTCCGCCTCCGTCAGCTGACTGCTTCCGTGAATGCTGACGTTGCCAAAGGCAAACGCAGGATTATGCACATAGCGCCAGACATATGTACAGGTTACAGCAAGTATAGCCGTGGATACCAGTAGGCGCACCATGTGCCAGAATTTCCGGCGTCTGCGTTTGCGCAGTTGTTCGCGTATAGTCTGCGATGAATCCATGCTGCACCTCCTTTGGCTCCTTGTAAAACATTTTTATTTAGCGCTCAGTAAAATTTTCTCACAGAGCTCCGGGAAGCTGATGCCTACAGCAGCAGCAGCCTTCGGAACCAGGCTGGTTGCCGTCATGCCGGGAACAGTGTTTGCTTCCAGTACATAAGCAACACCATCCTCATCACCCAGCATAGCATCTACACGCGCTACACCGGAAAGTCCCAGCAGCTTGTAGGTTTCTACGGCAATTTTTTGGATATAGGCAGTAGTTTTCTCATCAAACGGTGCCGGGCAGTGGTAATCCGTAGCACCCTTGGTGTATTTGGAATGGAAGTCATAGGCTCCGGAATGCGGTGCAATCCAGATAACCGGCAACGGCTTAGGCTCGCCGTTCTCTTCCATAATAGAAATCGTCAGCTCCTTGCCCTTGATGCACTTTTCTGCCAGCACATTTTCGGAATACTTGAAGGCTTCCTCCAGTGCAGGCACAACCTCTTGTGCAGTCTTGGGAATTACCACGCCGATGCTGGAGCCCTGAGTTGCTGCCTTAATAACTACGGGCAGACCGAACTCGGAAATAATTTTTTCTGCCAGCGTCTGCAAATCACCTGCATCACGCTTGTTGATAATCATGCAGGGTGCGGTAGGAATGCCTGCAGACTGCAGATAACGCTTCGTAGCAGATTTATCCATAGAAACAGCGCTTGCCAGTACGCCGCAGCCGGTATAAGGAATACCTGCTGCCTCCAGAATACTCTGCAAACGGCCATCCTCACCGTACATACCATGAACGGCGTTAAATACTACCTTAGCGTTCATATCACGCAGCTCGTTAATCAGATTAGACGGATTCAGCTCAACTTCCTTGGCATTATAGCCCTTTTCGCGCAGTGCGTTCGCAATAGCGCCGCCGGTAACACGCGAAATCTCGGCCTCAGAGGAAGGCCCGCCTAAAACAACAGCAACAACATCCTGCTTATTAATCTGCATTTCTTTCCAACTCCCTAACTAATTCTTCACCAATTTTAAACACATCACCGGCACCAATGGTCATCACCAAATCGCCGGGACGTACAACGCGCTCCAGATATTCCTCAGCCTTGGTCAGCTTGCCGATATACAGCACCTCCTGACCGGTCGCTGCTTTGATACCCTCTGCCAAATGCATGCTGCTCACGCCGGGAATTGCTTCCTCGCTGGCTGCATAAATGTCAGTCAGAATCAGCTCATCGCAATCCTTAAAGCATTCGCAGAACTCGGAGAACAGCAGCTTGGTACGGGTGTAGCGATGCGGCTGGAACACGCACAGCAGGCGCTCAGGCTTTGTCTGTCTGGCAGCCTTCAGCGTTACGCCGATTTCTGTCGGATGATGCGCATAATCATCAACAACCCAGACACCATTAACCTTACCCTTGGTTTCAAAACGACGCTTGGCACCGCCGAACTTTTTCAAGGATGCAAGAATCTTGTCGGTAGCGATACCCATCTCATGTGCAGCAGCAAACGCGCCCATAGAATTCAGCACATTATGTCTGCCTGGAACAATCAGATGAACCTCTGTCACAAATTCTCCCTTGTAGTACAGCTTGTAGCTGGTGCCGTCAACACCGTAGGAAATATCACGGGCAATGTAGTCAGCACCCTCGCCTTCTAAGCCGTAGGTAATTACCTCTTTATCGGTTTCGGCAGCCAGACGGCGTACCTTGGCATTATCAAAGCAAAGGACTGCCTTGCCGCCTTCCTTGATGTTGCCTACAAACTGTTTAAAAGCCTGATATATATTTTCTTCTGTACCGTAATGGTCCAGATGGTCATCTTCAATATTAGTTACTACAGCAAGATATGGATACAGCTTGAGGAAGGAGCCGTCGCTTTCATCCGCCTCCGCTACCACAAAGCGGCCTGCGCCATTACGCGCATTACCGCCGAGGCTGCTTACCTCGCCGCCGATGATAACAGTCGGGTCAATACCGCTTTCTGCCGCAATGCAGGAAATCATCGCACTGGTAGTAGTTTTGCCGTGAGCGCCTGCGACAGCTACGCCGTCGGCAGCATTCATTACCGCAGCCAGCACATCGCTGCGGTGCAGCACGGGAATACCGCGCTTTCTGGCCTCCATCAGCTCCGGATTGTTGGGATGAATCGCTGTAGAAATAACTACAGCCTCGGCATCCTCCACCTGGCTGGCAGCATGGCCCATATAAACCATAGCGCCTTCTTCCGCCAGATGTGCCGACATATGACCGGCATTTAAATCGGAACCGCTTACATCATAGCCGCGCTTAATCAATACATAAGCAATCGCGCTCATGCCGGCGCCGCCGATACCGATAAAATGTATATTATGCAGGTTTGCTAATTTGTTTTCAGCCACTCGAGGCCCTCCCTTATTGTTTAGTCAAGGCCACAGCCTCTTTGGCTATAACCTCTGCAGCCTGCGGTCTGCCAAGCTTTTGGGCCGCCGCATGCATCTGCTGCAATTCCTCTTCATGTACTAATAAATGCTCGATAAACTCCAAAACGGTGTCGCCCGTCAGGTCCTTATCAAGAATAACCTTGGCAGCACCCTGAGCCTCTACCGCTCTGGCATTAAACTCCTGGTGATTTGCCGTAGCATACGGATATGGCACCAGAAGCGACGGCACTCCCTTAGCCATCAGCTCTGCCAAGCCGATTGCACCGGCACGGAATACTGCCAGATCGGCCGCAGCCAACGCTACCGGCATATTATGCAGATAAGGCTTGATGATAATATTATCTGCCACACCGCCGCGCTTTTTGATTTCCGCCATATAGGCGTCATAATTCACATCGCCGGTCGCATGCAGCACCTGTACCTCGGCTCTGCCGGAAAGCGCCAGCTCTGCCTCCAGCATAGCGTTGTTAATGGTGCGCGCACCACGGCTACCGCCGGAAACGAGAATCGTTTTCTTCGCCGGGTCCAGCCCCAGCTCCTTAACAGCTTCCTCACGCGTATGCTGCAGAATTTCACTGCGGATAGGATTGCCGGTATATTCCAGCTCTGCCTTGCCGTGAAAATATTTGCCGCCCTCTTTATAACCTAAAAATACTTTGCGCACATAACGTGACAAAATTTTATTGGTTACACCTGGCATCGCGTTCTGCTCCTGAATGCAGCAGGGAATTCCCTTTAACGCTGCCATGAAAACAATCGGTCCGCAGACATAACCGCCGGTACCGATTACCAGGTCAGGTTTTTCGTTGCTGATAATCTTGTAGGCATCATATAAGCCGGCAAAAAGCTTTGCCGCACTGCGTAGGGTATCCAGGCTCAGGCTGCGCTTAAAGCCTGCTACCTCAATGAACTGCAGCTTGTAGCCGTAGCGGGGAATGATATCCTTCTCCAATCCCTGCCTGGTGCCTACGAAGCTTACCTCCGCCTCAGGCTGCAGCTTTTTTATCTGGTCCGCAATGGTCAGGGCCGGATAAATGTGTCCGCCCGTACCGCCGCCGGAAAGAATTACCTTCACTTAACGTTACCTCCCTCCAGCTCGTGTACCAGCTTTTTAAAATAGTTACCACGTTCCGGATAATTTTTGAACATATCAAAGGACGAGCAGGCCGGGGAAAGCAGCACTACCTGCGGCTTATGAGCCAGCGCATGCGCCTTGGCTACTGCGTCTTCAAAGCTGTCGGCCAGCACAATGTTAGGCACACCGCAGGCAACAGCAGCCTTGTGGAAGCGCTCCTTGGCTGCACCCAGCAGAATCAATGCGTCCGTCTTTTCCTTCACCAGCTCCATCATCGGCTCCAGCGGTGTCAGCTTATCGTGACCACCTGCCAGCAAAATGATGTGACCGTCCTTAAAGGCCTCCAACGCTTTAATCGTAGAATCGGTGTTAGTAGCCTTGGAATCATTGTAATACGGTACGCCGTCAATCGTAGCAACGTATTCAATGCGGTGCTCAATGCTGCGGAAGTTACGCAGCACATCAGCCATATCGCTGATGCTCACACCGGCGAAAAAGCCGCAGGCAATGGCTGCCAGCACATTTTCTTCGTTGTGACCGCCGAACAGATGCAGCTCACTGATATTGCAGACAGTTTCCTGCTTGCCGTCCCAGCTGATGATAAAATTACCATCCTGCATATAGATGCCCTGCTGCAGTTTTTCCTTACGGCTGAAGTAACACAGGCGGCCTTTAGTTTCCGCACCCCAGGTACGCACGATAGGATCATCGTAATTAAGCACCGTAACCTTTGCCTCACCCTGCTGACGGAAAATATTTTTCTTCGCCTCGCCGTAGGCCTCCATCGTATGATGGCGCTCCAGATGATCCGGAGTCAGGTTAAGCACTACTGCGATATCAGGGCAGAAGCTGCTGACTTTTTCCAGCTGAAAGCTGGAAAGCTCGGCAGCAAGCCAACCATCCTGAGGCAGGCTCTCTACCTCCTTGGACAGTGCCAAACCGATGTTGCCGCCTACTGCAGAAGGCACCGGCAAACGCTTGAGCATCTCACCCACGATAGTAGTGGTAGTGGTTTTGCCGTTAGTACCGGTGATAGCAGCAATGTGACCGCCATACAGCCTGTAGCCAAGCTCAACCTCGCTGATGACCTCCAGTCCGCGCTGCTCTGCGAGCAGCACATTTGCGTTATCGCAGGCAATACCCGGAGAAAGCACCAACACCCCTGCAATATCAAGCAGGCCTTCAAATGCAGCCTGACCGATGGCCAGCCCACCGCCAACGCTCTGCAAAAGCTGCAGCAGCTGCGGCTCTAAAGTGCAGTCCATATCATTATACAAATATACCTGCTGCTTTTTATCTGCCAGCACCTGCGCTGCTCCACGGCCGCTGATGCCTGCGCCGTAAACGATTACAGCATCCTTTTTAGTCATCAAGAAACACCCTCTATTCATAAACATACATAGGCTATAGCCCTTTCACCGCAAAATTTGCGACAAAACGGTTATAGCCGAAGATTTTTTATACAAATGCATTAAGCCACAGACATAAGCCAATGACAGACAATACGCAGCTTACTGCTGTAAACACACGCACAACCTTAACCTCATGCCAGCCGCCCAGCTCAAAATGATGATGCAGCGGAGACATGCGGAAAATACGCTTACCGCCGCTGAAGCGGAAATAGGTAACCTGAATAATTACCGACAGTGCTTCCGCTACATAGATACCGCCGACAATAACCAGCAGCAGCTCTGTACGTGTCAAAAGCGCTAAAGCGGCAATAGCACCGCCCAAAGCCAGGGAACCGGTATCACCCATAAATACTCTGGCAGGATGACGGTTAAACAGCAAAAAGCCAAGGCAGGCACCGGTCAGACCCAGAGCGAAGCCGCTCAGATCCAACATACCCTGCATGTAAGCAATAAAAGCGAAAACCATGGTAACAGGCAGACTGACAAAGGAAACAAGTCCGTCCAGACCATCTGTCAGATTTACGGCATTGGTTGTACCAACCAAAAGCAAGAAGGCCAGCACATAATAACCCCAGCCTAAATCAATGACAGCATTGATGCCGGGAACCCACAGCTCCGTATTGCGGATATGCGTTTCGGCGAAATATACATAGGCACCGGCCAGAATGAACTGCAGTAAGAATTTCTGCTTGGCAGTCAGGCCCAGATTACGCTTCATTACAACCTTGATGTAATCATCTATAAAGCCTATGACCGCATGGCCTACTGTCAGCACCAAAGCAATAATTACATGGGGAGTAAAGTTGCCCCACAGCAAAGCAACTAGCAACGCTGCCAGCATCATAAGTCCGCCCATCGTCGGTGTGCCGCTTTTCGCCATATGGCTTGCCGGTCCGCACTCGCGGATAGACTGGCCGAACTTCAGCTTATGCAGATAAGGAATCAGCACCGGGCCGATTAAAGCACACACGATAAACGCAGTCACAGGAATTCCGATTAATTTTAACATCTACTAAAATCTCACTCTCTTAAGTTTACTTGAACAGCTCCAGCATTTTGTCAACCTGCATGGAATGGCTGCCCTTAAGCAGGATAATATCACCTGCGGAAGCCATCAGACGCAAAGCATCCGCTGCCTCCTGACGGTCAGCGCAATGCTTGCTCTTGCCGCCAAGCTTTGCAGCCTCATCTGCAATATAAGCAGCCTGCGGACCGTAGGTCAGTACAAAATCCACACCATTTTCTACAGCCCAGCGTCCTACACGGCGATGCGCATCCTCGCTGATATCTCCCAGCTCCAGCATATCTGCCAGCACAGCAATAGTACGGGCCTGGCCATGCGCTGCCTTCTTGGCCTCCGCCAAGGTTTTCAGTGCCGCTTCCATAGAAGCAGGACTTGCATTATAAGCATCGTTTATAAAGGTGATATCGCCGATATAAACGATTTCCTGACGGCTGCCTGTCAGACGGGCAGTTGCCAGTGCCTGTGCGCTTGCTGCCATCGGCACACCGTAGCAGAAGGCCCCGGCGATAGCGCTCAGTGCGTTATAAACGTTATGCTCACCGATCAGCTGCAGGCTTACCTTGACAGCTTCGCCCGTAGCCTTATGGGTACAGGTAAAGGTGGTGCCTGCACCGGAGGTCACAATGTCGCTGCCGCGGAAGTCGCAGTTTTCGCCCAAGCCAAAGTAAACAACCTGCGCCTTGGTCTTGCCTGCTGCCGGCAGCACGTATTCGTTATCGCCGTTGAGCACAGCAAAGCCATCCTCCGCCAGATTAAGCACGATTTCGCTTTTGGCCTTGCCGATGTTTTCCATGCTGCCCAAAAGCTCCATGTGGGTTTCGCCCACGTTGGTAATCAGACCGCTGTCAGGCTCGGCAATGCTGCACAGCTCGGCAATCTGCCCCAGACCGCGCATGCCCATCTCCACAACGGCAATATCGGTATCAGGCTGAATGCTCAGCAAGGTTTTCGGCAAACCGATTTCATTATTGAAGTTGCCCTGAGTTTTGACAACATTATATTTGCAGCTCAGGCAGGCAGCCAGCAAATCCTTCGTAGAGGTTTTGCCGTTAGAGCCTGTGATAGCAAAAACCTTCAGGCCCTGCTTACGCAGACGGTAGGCATGCGCAAGCTGCTGATAAGCAAGCAGCGTATCCTCTACCATGAACACAGCAACGCCTGCAGGCAGGCCGCTAACCTCATGGGATACAACAACGCCCGCAGCACCCAGCTCCACAGCCTTGGCACAATAGTCATGGCCGTCAAAATTATCGCCCTTCAGCGCTACGAATAATTCTCCCGGCTTTACCGCACGGGAATCGGTGGTTACGCCGGTAAACTCAAAATCTGCACAAACAGCCTTAGTGGCTGCTAAAACTTCACTGGCCTTCAGCATTTTTTATCACTCCAGTATTCCATTACAACTTCTTTATCATCAAAGTGAATAGTTCTGTCCTTCAAAATCTGGTAATTTTCGTGGCCCTTGCCGGCAATTAGAATAACATCATCGGCAGCAGCCTCTGCCAAAGCATAGCAGATTGCTTCACGTCTGTCGCTCAAACGGGTAACGTGCTTGCCCTCGGGCACATTTTGCAGTGCCGTAAAGATTTCGTCGATAATCAGCTCCGGATCCTCGGTACGCGGATTATCGGAGGTAACAACGATGTTATCAGCCAGCTCCAGTGCCAGCGCACCCATCAGCGGACGCTTTTTGTTGTCGCGGTCACCGCCGCAGCCGAACACAACCCACAGCTTACCGCGGGTAATGGAGCGTGCGGTCTTCAGCACGTTCTCCAAGCCGTCTGGAGTATGTGCGTAGTCTACAATAACAGTATAAGGCTGTCCTGCCTCAACGAGCTGGAAGCGTCCGGGAACGCCGTCAAAGCCGTCAAGCACGGAGCAGATAATATCCTTGTCAATCTTTTCGGCCAGCATCGCACCGATAACGCCCATAACATTATACACGTTGAACTCGCCGGTAATCTTCAGCTCCAGGTCCATTTCTCCTACCGGAGTGTGCAGCAACAGCTGCATATGCTTAGGTTCTACCGTAAAGCTCAAAGGATAGATGTCATTATCATGTCCTTCGCCATAGGTCAGCACGTTAGCCTTGGTACGTTCACGGATAATTGCGGAGCTCTGGTCATCCATATTAAAAACAGCGTTTTTATTCGGCTTGCCGCCGTCAGTCAGATGCTCGAAGAGCAGGCTCTTGGCATCGCGGTAATTCTCCATAGTTTTATGGAAGTCCAGGTGATCCTGGGTAATATTCGTCAGCACAGCGCAGTCATATTCAATGCCTGCTACACGCTTCAAAGCCAGCGCATGACTGGATACCTCCATCACACAGTAATCACAGCCGGCGCAGCACATAGCGTACAGCGTCTTCTGCAGGTCAACTACATCCGGAGTAGTATTATGAGATTCGGTGATCTCATCGTTAATCATAATATTGATAGTGCCAATCAGGCCAACCTTATAGCCTGCCTTGCGCAGAATCAGACGAATAATATTTGTTGAAGTTGTTTTGCCGTTAGTACCGGTCACGCCGATCATTCTCAGCTTGCGTCCCGGATAATCATAAAAATACGGCGTTACCAGTTCCATAGCCTCACGCGTATCAGCAACCTTAATAAGAGTAACACCCTGCGGTACTTCAGTGGGAACGTTCTCCACCAGCGCAGCAACAGCGCCCTTCTCGGCAGCCATCTTCAAAAATTTATGTCCGTCTACAGTTGCACCCTTCAGGCAGATAAAAAGACTGCCGGCTACCACCGCACGGGAATCGGCAGTTACATCAGTAATAACTTTATCAGCACTGCCAATTACCTCAGCCTGCGGCAATAAGGCAAGGAGTGAAGCTAATTGCTTTTCCATTTATTAACCCCCCTGTTTTACGTTCCGCCCCTCATGGAGCAAAGCCGTAAATTACTTCTAGTTTAATTATAGTATAGAATTTAAATTGAAACGGCAGCCAAAAGGCTGCCTCCCAAAAACCCATTCAAATTATATCACAATATAAACTGAATGGCTATGTTTATTTGTTATGCACAGCCAAAGAATTGCTGCTTCCGCCAGCCTTTACATAAATATTGCTGCGGGCAACACTCATACCCAAATATTGTTCGGCCAAACCGATAATACGTTCCGGTCCCTTCAGCTGCTCAACCTCGATTTTCAGCTCGTTGTTTTTGGTGATAAGCTGAGCCTCCTGCTGCTGCAGGCTCACCAGCTCATTACCGTACTGCACCATAGCGTTACTGCGTAAAACAACAATAAAATAAGCTGCCATAATAAGTAAAAATGCTTTAAGAATTCTGTTGCGCAGCACTCTTCTCGGATCAGGTCTATGTACTTTTCTGCGGGCAGGCTGCTGAACCTCATATTGCTCGGCAGGCTGCTCCTGCCAAGCATAATTATCATATTTTCTGGCAAGCATCAAAATCACCCTTCATCAAAACATCAAAATTTACTCTCAGCTATTATCTGTCAAATTTTAATTGCATAACGCAGGCGCGCACTGCGGCTGCGCGGATTTTCCTCTACCTCTGCCTTAGATGGAACAATGTTGCCTGTTTTGCGCAGCAAAGGCTTTTTACCGCATACGCACACCGGCAGCTGCGGCGGGCAAGTACAGCCCTTGGCAAGCTTGGCAAAGGTCTGTTTAATAATTCTGTCCTCCAGCGAATGGAAGGTAATAACACCGATACGGCCGCCACTCTTTAAGCGGTTTACGGCTCTTTCCATCGTATCTGCCAAAATTCCCAGCTCGTTGTTTACCTCGATGCGGATAGCCTGAAAGGTACGCTTCGCCGGATGCGGACCATCAAGTCTTGCTCCCTTTGGAATAGCCTTCTTGATGACATCCACCAGCTCAAAAGTAGTAGTCAACGGCTTTTCCTTGCGTGCCGCCACAATAAACTGCGCGATACGCTTGGCCCAGCGTTCCTCACCGTAACGGTGAATAATATCCGCCAGCTCTTCTTCCTTGTAGTGGTTTACAATGTACTCTGCATCCAGACTTGCTTCTTTATTCATGCGCATATCCAAAGGTCCGTCATGCATATATGAGAAACCACGCTCCGGTGTATCCAGCTGATAGCTCGAAACACCAAGGTCAAAAAAGATACCGTCAATTTCATCGATTCCCATGGAATCCAATACCTGGGAAAAATTTTCAAAATTGGACTTGGCAACTGCGGTTTTGCAGGTAAATTTGTTCAGCAAGCGCTCGGAACCGGCAGCAATAGCATCATCATCCTGATCAATGCCAATCAAAAGACCGCCTGCCTCCAGCTGTGCGGCAAACGCACTGCTGTGCCCCGCGCCACCCATGGTGCAGTCCACATAAATACCGTTTTTATCTGTTATCAGAAACTCCACGCTCTCAGCGAGAAGAATACTTGTATGCTTAAATTCCATAGCCAACACCAATCTTATATTCCTAAGTCAGCAAGCTGCTCTGCGAGCTCACTCACATCATCGGCATTTTCTTCGTTATATTCGTTCCAGCGGCCTGCGTCCCAGATTTCGGCTCTGCTGCCTACGCCCACAATCACAGCATCCTTTTCCAAGCCGGCATGACGACGCAGGTTTGCCGGCAGCAATACTCTACCCTGCTTGTCACATTCGCCTTCGCAGGCACCGCCAAAGAGAAAACGGGTAAAATCACGCGCTGTTTTGCGGCTCATAGGCAAGGCTGCCAGCTTCTGTTCCAGCTGATGCCATTGCTCCATATCATAAACAAAAAGACAGCCGTCCAGACCTTTGGTAATAATAAACTTACTGCCCAAACTTTCACGCAACTTAGCAGGCATAGCAAGACGACCTTTTGCATCCAGAGTGTGTTCGTATTCACCTAAAAGCATTTTGTCGCCCCCTTTTTACCCACATTGCACCACTTTTCTCCATTATATCGTTTATTAGCCGTAAACGCAAGTATTTCACGGCTTAATGTGAAAAAATAATCAAAAAACCGTGAACTCTGTCAAGCTTATTTCGCAAAAAATTTTCAGTAATAAATTTGGCTTTTAGAAGCACAGATGATATAATGAATGAGTACGGATTATGTGTACAATTTTTATAAAAAGGAGACTTATACAATGGTTACTAAAGATACCGGCATTATTGAAGCCGTTCAAAACCATCCTGAAATCATGGAGGTTTTCGCTGAATATGGTCTGGGCTGCATCGGCTGCATGGCTGCTCATTTCGAAACCATCGGTCAGGGCGCAGGCGCTCACGGCATTGATGTTGATGCTCTTATCGAAGATATCAATAAGGTTATTGCCGAAGCAGAAGCAAACAAATAAAATAGCTAAGCGGGATAAATACTGCACCGGCATATTTTTACCGCATAGAACAAATGAGGGAACTATCTCCAGCACAAGTGGGGACGGTTCCCTGTTTTCATAAGGAGGTCTCTGTTATGTTCAAAACTCGTAAGGTTGTAATCGTCGGCGCAGGTCACGTCGGCTCTCACGTTGCTTTAGCGCTCATCCAGTCCGGTGAAGCAGATGATATTGTATTGATTGATATTCTTAAGGAAAAAGCTGCAGCACAGGCGCTGGACTTAGATGACGGCGTCAGCGGCGCACTTTGCGGCCGTGATGCCATCATCCGCGCCGGTGAATACAGCGAGCTGAACGATGCGGATATTCTGGTAATGGCCTTCGGCCGCAGCCGTCGTCCCGGCGAAACACGCCTTGATATGTTTGACGATTCCATTAAAATGGCCAACGAGGTTATCAGCCACCTGAAGCAGGTTGACTTCAAGGGTATTATGATCAGCATTTCTAATCCGGCAGACATCATCTGCGAGCATATCCGCCGCAAGATGAACTGGGAGCCGCAGCGCTGCTTCTGCACCGGCACCAGCCTTGAAAGCTACCGCCTGCTGCGCGTGCTCAGCGCCGCTACAGGCTACAGCCGCAAATCTATTCAGGCCTTCTGCATGGGCGAGCATGGTAATTCCAGCTTCGTTGTCTGGTCGGCAATCCGCATCGGCAGCAAGAGCTTTGCCCAGCTGCGCGCTGAACGTCCGGAGCTGGCAGCACTCAGCCTGGACGATTTGCAGCTGCAGGTTAAAAGAGCCGGCGATATTGAGGTTGACGGCAAGGGCTGCACGGAATTCGGCATTGCCAATGCTGCCTGCATGCTGATTAAGGCCATCTTCCATGACGAAAAGCTGATCTGGCCCTGCTCCACCGTGCTGAACGGCGAATATGGCCAGAAGGACGTAGCTGCAGGTGTTCCCTGCGTAATCGGTAAAAACGGTATTGAAGAGATTTTAGAGCTGCCGCTGACGGAAGAAGAGCAGGCTAAGTTCACCGCTTCCTGCGACATTCTGCGTGGATTCCTGGAGAGAGCAGGCAGCTTGTAAGCTTCCCACTTCCCCCCAACAAAAAACACCGGCATCCGCCGTACCACAAGTACGGCAGACGTCGGTGTTTTCATGTTTTAGCATATATTAAACTCTTACAGACTTTAGGCTTAATACTCCCAGCTCAGACCAACAGCAACCAGCTTGCTGGTGTCATCCCCCAGCTTGCCATAGCCAACAGCAGTATGCAGCAGCAAATCCTTCTGCAGGCTCTTGCTGTAGCTCAGCTCCACCTCCTGCAGCCTGCCATCATGCTGCGCCGTCGGCTGCATATCAGCCCAGGTATAGCTCAGTCCCAGCTTGCCGCCATCCGCCAGATAATGGTTAACCTCCGCATAAACGCGTTTCGCATCTGCGCCCAGCCAGTCTCCCAAAATAGCATCCTTATATGTCCAGCCATTCTTCAGCACCCAATGGCCATACCAGGCGTCATTAGTTTTGGCAGCCTCCACGCGCAAATCCCAGCTGCCGTCCGGCACCAGCTGCGGAAAGTACATGCCAACATTATAAGCATTTTCACAGGGGAAGGCATGCGCCTGGTCCTCGCCATACAGTGAAGCATAAACCTGCACGCCCGGGAAGCGGTATTTAAAATCAAGGCCCGCAATATCGTTCCAATTATCCTTTTCAGCATCATCTGCATTATCGCCCAACAGCCAATGCTTGTTGAACTTCTTGAGCATCGACATACGCTCCAGGCCAATCGTAAACGCATCCGTCGGCATAATATCTACGCGCACACCCACAAGAGCTGCATGGTCCTTTTCCAGCGCCGAACCGGAACTTGCAACTCTGTTGCCCTCCAGCCTGCTGGCGAAGACGTTGACATTAGCCTTACCCAAAAACTTCAACGCACCGTTGTCAAAGGTGTGCGGCTCCAGCAAATTCAGTTTAATTGCTGTCTGCGGTGTTGCATTGCTGCCAAAGGCCAGCTGTCCTGCACGCCCTACGCCCCAGGACATCGGCTGCCTGCCGGCAGTAATCCCCCACACGCCCAAATGCGTTTTGGCATAGCCCTCAACAAGGCTGGCATCGCCATGCTCGTCCTTGTCCCAGCTGAAGCGTGGCGTAATGCCCACAGCCAGGTCCTTGCTCAGGCTGCCGCTGATGTGCAGCGTGCCCACAGCGTTAAAGCCATCGCCATAAAGATAGCCATTATTATTGTGGTTCAACAGCTGCCAATGTGCCTTGGCGTTATTATACTTATACGCAGCACTGTCCTGCTGCAGATAGGAAAGGTCAACGCTCGCACCACGCAGCTTCACATTATTGATTTTCCCTGCACCCTGCAGGTAAGCGATCTCCTCTGCCAGTCCCTCGCGCATTGCATCCAGCCTGTTCTGCAGGTATGGCGGCAGCGGCTTGCTCTGGGCAATTGCTTCAGCCTGCAGCACCCATTTGGCCATGTCCAGGCGGCTATAAGGCTTGGTATTGGCAGGCATATCCTGGATATAGCCCATGCCCTCCAGCTTATCAAGATAACCGTAATAGCTGCTGTCCAGCGGCACGTCAGCAGTAACCAGCGGGCTGGCGGCGGCACAGCTGCAGCCCAAGGCTGCAGCAATTGCTATAGCACTAAGTAGTTTCTTCATCAGGTAGCATCTCCTAAGCTTATAAATTTGTTCATTACAAGTGTATATTCTATCGCTTGCTTATTGAAAACAGTCTACAGTTATATATTGTAGCAAACTATATTCTATGTTTCAAGATTATTTTATATGCTGATGGCTAAACCTGTATATCGCAATATCATCTAGTTTGTACTATTTTTCAGAATTTTCACTTGACTTTCGTTGCCCTCTTATTTATACTTAGCTTAGCTTCACATTTACACCAAAATAAGCAGGGCCTACCGGCTCATGTCGGTAGTATTTAGCAGTACCTACGGTATCCGGAACTTCCGGATGCTATGTGTACTGCTTTTTTTCTTAAGCACCTCATGTTGTATTTTGCTGAAGCAAAGATTATAATTAAAGGAGGAAACTATGACCAAAAAACTATCCAAAAGCAGTCTTCTGCTGACACAGGAAGAGCTGCAAAAGCACATCTTGGAAATGACCTTGTTCAACGACCTGCTTGCCAGAGCTGTTTTAGAGGACAAAGAGGCCTGCGAGCATATCCTGCGTGTTCTGACCGGTATCAAAACACTGGTAATCAAAAAGAACAAAACGCAGTATGTCATCAGCAAGCTCTCCTCGCACAACATCATCATGGATGTACTCGCTGAGGATGCCAACAACAAGCTTTATGAAATTGAAATTCAGAAGGCAGATGGCGGCATTGCACACGAAAAAAGGATGCTTTATTACGCATCAACTATCATCAATGAATACTTTTTTAAAGGTGACCAGACTTATGCATCTGTACCCGAGCTGCACATTTTTTATATCAGCCAGACAGATATCTGGAAGCTTGGCAAAACCTGCTACCCCATTTTAAAGTTTTTAGGCGATACCAATATTCCCTACAATGACGGACTGCATATGTGCTATATCAACGCAGAGGTTGACGATAACAGCAGTATTGCGCAGCTTATGCAATATTTTGCTACCGCCGACGCAGGTGATTTTAGCCAAGGAAAGCTTTCACAATGTATCAATAATCTCAAAACCACAAAGGAGGGACTCGCAACTATGGATAATTTCAGCAAGCAAATTTATGAAGCTGGCATTAATGACGGAAGAGCTGAAGGCAAGGCTGAAGGTTTGGCTGAAGGCAAAGCTGAAAGCATCAAAAATCTTATGTCTACAATGAATGTCTCCATTGACCAAGCCATGGATATTTTAAAAACACCACCCGAAGAGCACCAGTACTTCAAGGACCTGTTAGCTAAGGAGCAGTAGGCTCCTGTTCAAAAAGCGCCTGCTATTTGGCAAGCGCTTTTTCTATTGCACGATATTCAAGTATAATTCTCAAATATTAAAGCGATCAAAAACACCGGCATCGCCGTACCCTCGGTACGACGGACGTCGGTGTTTCACTTTATTCCATATTAGTCTCTTCTGAACAAATCTCTGGTATATACTTTTTTCTGCACATCATCCAGGCAGCTGTCATAGCGGTTAGCAATAATCGCCTGACTTTCAGCCTTGAACTTCTCGAGGTCGTTTACCACAGCACTGCCAAAGAAGGTGCTGCCATCCTCCAGCGTAGGTTCGTAAACAATAACCTTCGCACCTTTAGCCTTAATGCGCTTCATTACTCCCTGAATACTGCTCTGGCGGAAGTTGTCAGAATTGGATTTCATGGTCAGGCGGTATACGCCGATTACAGGCTCTTTGCCTTCCTTCTGGGCATCATATTCAGCATTAGCTTCATAGCCACCGGCGATTTCCAGCACACGCTCAGCGATGAAGTCTTTACGTGTTCTGTTGCTTTCAACAATTGCTTCGATGATGTTTTCCGGTACGTCTGCATAGTTCGCCAGCAGCTGCTTGGTGTCCTTAGGCAGGCAGTAACCGCCATAACCAAAGCTGGGGTTGTTATAATGGCTGCCAATACGCGGATCAAGGCAAACACCGTTGATGATCTGCTGGGTGTCCAGTCCCTTCATTTCTGCGTATGTGTCAAGCTCGTTAAAATAAGATACGCGCAGTGCCAAATAAGTGTTGCTAAACAGCTTAACAGCTTCTGCTTCGGTGAAGCCCATGAATAAGGTGTCAATGTTCTCTTTAATTGCGCCCTCCTGCAGCAGGCCGGCAAAGGTATGCGCAGCCTTCACCAAGCGCTCGTCCTCCAGGTCGGTGCCAACGATAATACGGCTCGGATACAGGTTATCGTACAGTGCCTTGCTTTCACGCAAAAATTCCGGGCTGAAGATGATGTTCTTGCTGCCTGTTTTCTCGCGGATGCTCTTGGTGTAGCCAACGGGAATGGTGGATTTGATTACCATAATCGCATTGGGGTTGTACTGCATAACCAGCTTGATTACTGTTTCTACAGCGCTGGTGTCGAAAAAGTTCTTTTTACTGTCGTAGTTGGTCGGTGCAGCGATAATAACAAATTCTGCGTCTTTATAAGCCATTTCTGCATCCAGCGTAGCAACAAGGTTGAGGTCCTTTTCAGCCAGATATTTTTCAATATAATCATCCTGAATCGGGGATTTTTTGTTGTTGATCAGTTCAACCTTCTCAGGGATAATATCCACGGCCTTTACTTCATTGTGCTGCGCAAGCAGCGTAGCCAGGGAAAGTCCAACATAACCGGTACCGGCAACGGCAATTTTCATGTTAATCATACTCCTTTATTTATATAATCAGCAGTTATAAAATTTCTTGTACCATTCAGCAAATTTGCGCAAACCTTCGCGCAGCGGTGTGCTCGGTTTAAAGCCAAAGTCGCGCTCCAGCGGCGTGGTGTCTGCATAGGTTACAGGCACATCACCGGGCTGCATGGGTACAAGCTTTTTGTGTGCTTCGAAATCATAATCAGCAGGCAACACTCCTGCGCGCAGCAGCTCTTCCTGCAGGATGGTCACAAAGTCCAGCAGATTTTCGGGATGGCTGTTGCCAATGTTATATACCTTATACGGCGGCAGCGGCAGTCCGTCCTCGCCTACCTTACGCTCAGGCGGTGCCTGCATTACGCGCTTTACGCCTTCTACGATGTCGTCTACGTAGGTAAAATCACGCTTGCAATTACCGTAGTTAAAGATTTCAATGGTTTTTCCTGCCAACAGCTTGTTGGTAAAGCCAAAGTACGCCATGTCCGGGCGGCCTGCAGGACCATATACGGTGAAGAAGCGCAGTCCGGTTGAAGGAATGTTGTACAGCTTGCTGTAGGCATGTGCCAGCAGCTCGTTAGATTTTTTGGTTGCTGCGTACAGCGATACAGGGTTATCTACCTTGTCATCGGTGGAATACGGCACTTTTTTGTTGGAGCCATATACGCTGGAGCTGGAAGCATATACAAGATGCTCTACGCCCTTAGCGCCATTGTCATAGGAGTGGCGGCAGGCTTCCAGTATGTTGTAAAAGCCAATAAGGTTACTTTCGATGTAGGCATCAGGGTTGGTGATGGAATAGCGCACGCCTGCCTGTGCTGCCAGGTTTACTACTATTTCTGGCTTGTAGTCGGCAAATATTTTGTCGATGAGTGCTTTGTCAGCCAGGTTGCCTTTGATGAAGGTCCACTGGGAGTCGCTGTGCTCGGCAGCGCTGGCAGCAATCTGCTCCAGACGGTATTCCTTGATGGATACGTCGTAGTAGTCGTTCATGTTGTCCAGACCGATGATTTGCACCGGGGACATGGAGCGCAAAAGCTCCAGAACAAGGTTGCTGCCGATGAAGCCGGCGGCACCGGTTACTAAAATTGTTTGCATGATATACAATCTCCTTACACGAGCATAATAGTATGCTATGCTATATTATACCACTATTGAATAAAATGTTCTTTAATACTTTGTAAAAAATTACCTGCTATTATTAATGATTTATGGCGCAGTTGATATTTATTTTGCGCTTTACTGTTAATTCAGCAGAAGGTCTTTTTTAGGGATTTCTTGGTTACATATCACTGACGATGGTTCGCTTTATATGCTAATCTCTGCTTACTCTACAATCCCCTTCAGATATTCCAAAAACTTATCCTTCAGGTCCGGTCTGCGCAGCGCATATTCTACCGTTGCTTCCAGATAGCCCTGCTTATCGCCCACGTCATAACGACGACCAACAAAGTCATAAGCATACATGGCCTGCTCCTTTGCCAACACCTTCAACGCATCAGTAAGCTGAATTTCGCCACCACGTCCAGGTTCCGTATGCTCCAGGATGGAGAATATCTCCGGCGTGATTACATAACGTCCCAGTACTGCCAAACGGCTGGGTGCTTCTTCTACAGCAGGCTTTTCTACCATGTCGTTTACTTTATAGATACGCTCTGCATCTGTTGCTTCGCTTGCTACAATGCCATAAGATGAAACCTTTTCCTGTGGCACTGTTTGGCAGCCAAGCACGCTTGCTCCGGTATCATTATATACGTCCATAAGCTGCTTTAAGCAGGGATATTCATCGTTATAAACAACGTCATCACCTAAGAGCACTGCAAAGGGTTCATTTCCTACAAATGACTTGGCGCACAGAATGGCGTGTCCCAATCCTTTAGGCTCCTTTTGGCGGATGTAGTGCAGGTTGATGTTACCAATATCCCTTACCATCGCCAGCAGGTCATCCTTGCCGTGCTCGCGCAGGTTTTGTTCCAGCTCAGGGCTGTAGTCAAAATGATCTTCGATGGAGCGTTTGTTGTGGCCGGTGATGATCAAAATGTCTTCAATTCCGGAAGCAAGTGCTTCTTCAATGATGTATTGAATTGTAGGTTTATCTACGATTGGCAGCATTTCCTTGGGGCAGGCTTTTGTTGCGGGCAAAAAGCGGGTGCCTAAGCCTGCAGCAGGGATTACAGCTTTGGTTATTTTTCCCATCTTAACAGCTCCATTTCTGTTGTGATTGACAAAACAGAAAATAATCATTTTCTATTTTGTCAACTTTTATCATTTTAGCTTATTTATTTCCATATTTCTTCTAATAAAGTCTTGAATATCGGATCGTTTAATATGCTTTGCATGAACTTCAGGTTCAAATTTCAATGAATCAATCGATATCTCATAGATATCGTTTAATCTTGTTCCAACACTAAAAAATCTAATCTGTTTATTAGATTTTAAAGCATTTACAATTTCAAATAAAACACCGTCAGAAATAGGACCATAAACCCATAATTCATCACATTTTACAACCATCTGATTATTAGCTTGTCGCACAATATCCCTATCAATTCTATCATCTAGAAAGTAGCCGAAACATCTATACGGATTTATTGGTATCATCCCGTTCTTAAACACATGTTCGCAAATGACATTTTTAGCATAATAATTAGTTTTTGAGTGCGCAGTAAATACAGTTTTCATTTTCTCTGTAGGACTAGTTTTAATTGCTAAATTCGCAATTACATTATCAAACTCACGATCTTTTTTTAGTTTTAATCCCACAAATGCTCCACTAACAAAAGCTGCTATTAATCCGCGAAACAATGCTGTCCCATCTCCAATAACATATATCCCAGGGGCTATTTGTAAATTAATATCTACATTAGGATATTTACCGTATTTTTCTATTTCTGGTCCATACACCATTCCAATAGCGTTGTCTTCAAGCAATACATTTAACACTTCATAAATTTCATCGTCTAAATATTTCCCTAAAAAATCTTCTCCATTTCTATATTTATTTAGTTCTACTTTCTTAGGTTTTAAATTCTTGACTACATTTAATGCATTTAAGTATAGCGTTGATTTTACATTTGAGCTTTTTATCACAATTCCCATATTTGATAATGTAGAACCATTGATACTCTCACCATTATATGTAATATGCTCATCATCATATAAAGATTCAACAACCTTACCATGCCAACAAGTACAAAATGTACGGATATCTGATTTATTTTCTATACAATGTATTATCTTTAAATCAGATTTTTTATTTTCATTTTTAAAATATTCAGCATTACATTCTATTCGTACACCAACTTCACAGATTTTTTTATATTTAATATTTTCTATATCTCTCAATAATTCGCTAGATGAACGTTTACCTGTAGCAATAATAACATTCTTAGATATAAAACAAGCACCACCATCACATTCAACAACGTACTGCCCTTTTAATCTTCTTATACAATTAACTCTAGTATTCAAAAAAAGATTTTCATTTTCAGTAAATTTTGCTCTTAATTCACGTAAAATACGCTCACGGTCTTTTTTTTCAACTTGTATATGTTTATAACATTTTTCTCCATTTTTTTTATCATATTCATTAGTTGATAATATCCATTTACTATCCCATTTAGCTAATTCTATACCTAAACCTGACAACATTTTCTTGAACTCATAATAAGCTTTTTCTAAAATTTCTGGTTCTAATGTAGACCATAATTTTGATGCTGCTGGAGGATAAGAAAATTTACCATCGGAAAACAGACCAGCCCCGCCAAAGCCAAAACTAACATCATAAGGATTGCCAGATTTCCTTTTATAATATTCTTCTCCTTGCTCAACAATCGCAGAACTAATTCCATATTTCAATAGAATGTATCCAGCCATTAGTCCAGATGGGCCAGCGCCTATTATTACTACATCATACATAATATTATCCCCCAATTGATTTAAGTGCCAATACCGCAATCATAATCGCTAATGAAGCAATATATAATTGCTGCATTTTAGTATTTTCTGAACGAAGCTTCTCGACATCCTTTTTTAATTCATTAATTGCGCCATTCATTATATTTCGCGGTAAATAGGAAATCATTGAATCTTCATAAGCATGACTACCATTGTAAGCCTCTGTTGGCTCAATTAACTTATTAAATTCAATAGTAGAAAACTTCATTCCACGTTTAAGATACACAGTTTTATTTGATGTATTAAACAAAAGACAAAACAACTTACCATTAAAACCTGGATCAACTTGCGTACTATTGGAAAGAATAATTCCTTCAAAAAATAACCCTACAACCAAATCAAATCTACCAACTACATCCCTAGGAAATGCTATCATTTCTTTAGTTGATGCAATTATATAATCATATGGTTCTATAGGTAGAAATGGCTGATTATTATCTAGAGTTCGGACCTTCCCATTATAATAATATTCATCTCCAAGTGATAAATCATAAGATGCATAACTAATATTTTCAAATTTAGCATTTTGAATAAGCATATTACATCTTAACATTTTGGTAATCATATCTTTGGAAAGAGCACCACCAGAATTTCTATATTGCCATAATTTTTCTATTAAATCACAAATTTGATCATAATGTGTAGAATCTATTCTATATGTACACTTGTTGTATTTTTTTAACATAGGATTTTTATACGAATTATTGTCATCAATTCTAAACATCATTATTTTTTCAGCAAAAGGATGATTTGTGAATTCTTCTAGAAACTCATCAGGTATAATAATTATTGGTACATATCCATCTCTATATTTTTGCTTTATATCATCTGTTTTTACAATAAGTTTTTTATCTAAATAATCAAACTTTATGTCGTTAGTAAAAGATTGGTAGACTAATCTTTTACTAACAGTTAAGTATTTCTCTATATTATGTAAGCTTACAGAATCGGATTCACTCATAACAGCAGAAAATATATCTACTTGAGACTTTTTGTCTACTAATTTATCAGCAACAACTTTACAAATATCAATATCGTATGAAGTTAAAGCTATTCCAATATAATTCATCATCAACACCTCAATCTATAATCAACTTTATAGTTTGTTCTATAGAAACTAGATTTTTAGATATTGATTTGATTAGTAAATCTAAAAGAGATGATATTAATAATATATACGCTAATATATAAATGACGCCTTTGTTATCTATATATTTTAGTATCTTTTTGAATTTCGTTTTTATTTTAAAACCAATCATTTTCTAGTCTCCTGACAGTAGGTGTTCATATTTCGTCGTCACATATATAAATAACAAAGCTTTCTTTCTTTACTTAAATTCTACGTTTGTTTTTGTTCTGTATAATAACAAACTCTCCCAAATACATTATATCACTATTTTAATCCTTCATAAAGAAAAATCACTGCATTTCACCCATCAGCAACCTAAGCACTCTAAACTTGTAAAGTAGCTTCGTAATAATAGCGGAACCAACTATCGCAAACACCAAGTTGATAATGGCGTTAACATATGGATTAACATGTCCATTAAATATAGAAATTGAAAAATAGATAAGCTGCTGATGTAAAAGAAATACCGGCATGGATATTTGCGAAACGCCCTTGATGAGCTTATTTTGCTTCCAGTCAATATAACCTGCCAGCTTTTGCAAAACAAAAAATGCCATTACAGCACCTATTACTTGTAAAATAACAGTAAGTCCAAAACTGCTTATCTTGAAGAGCAACCCATTAAAAGACTTCATATAGGTAACTGCAATATATAATCCAGCGTGAGCTACAAACCAAGTCGTAACCCCAAATCTATTCAATCTATCGCTTCCATATTGCCTTATTTTGCATCCCAAAATGAAATATGCTATATAACTACAACCAATCCAGATACAAAACACATTCGGAAATAGTTTACCACCTACTGCACCTATACAAATGCCTGCCAATGATACAATGATACTAACTACCTTGCTTTTATATATTACATCAGAAAGACAATACACTATAACAAAGATGTCAAACAGCATCCATAAAAACCACAATTGGCTAGGCGCTGTTGCTAAAACGTACTTTTTAAAGATATCGCCTGCGGTGTAATTGAAGAAGAAACATGATACAGGTATTACCCAGCAAACACATACAAATACATATGGAACGATCAGCCTTTTTAATTTATTAATTAGAAATTCCTTAAAATGTTGGTATTTACCACTTTCATATCGCAAATAAAAATACAAGTATCCTGATACAAGCGTAAAAGCATATATATGAAAGCTATTCAACCAACCAGAAAACCACTTCAATGAATCTACAACGTATAATGGCTTTCCGACAAACCAATCAATTCCACTATAAAATAAAATGCTATGGTAGAATACAACTAAAAACATCAAACAGCATTTTACAAAAGAACAATTATCTACCTCTGTCTGTCTGTCTGTCTGTCTGTCTGTCTGTCTGTCTGTCTGTCTGTCTGTCTGTCAAAAGCATATTTGTTTCCATGTAACATTGTCAATCCCTTTCGTTAATATAAGCTTTCATATCGTTAAGATAACACAAAACTACATTGAATCAGCAAAATTTCTTTATAAGCTTATTCGCAATCCTCGAAATAAGCTCTTTATAAAAAATGTAGTTAACAAAAAAAGCTACAAAGATTCCACAGGCAGTAACCTTTATTGCTAAAACAATCCATTCTAAATAGCTAACTCCTGTCATAGTAAAATAACCTGTAACTATAAATATCGATACTGCGCTGGCAGCATTCACAGCCATCTGTTTGAAAAAATTACGCATTGGCCATTTGATAAAATTCTTAGAGTTATACCACGCCATCCAAACAGTCTGATAAACCATAGCTGCTAATGTTCCTAAAGTTACGCCAATCAGCCCAAACTGTTTAACACCCATAATAGAAATAACTATATTCATCACAGCTGCAATTATATAATTATGCTGCGTCTGCTTATAATGACCTGCTGCCAAAATCATGATGTTATATGGTAAGCGTAAGCAATGTCCTGAATTAGCAGCAACCAACAATATACCAAATAACGGCTGTATATAATTCGCATCGCTTACACCATGCGTATAAACCTGTACAAATGGTACTATTAATACTGCTGTTAATGTAAAAATCAACGTTGTCCCGGTATGAATAAGCCATTCTGTCCAAGCAAAAACTTTACGAAGCTCCTTTAAATCTTGTTTAGCCCACAAATTACCAATCAACGCCATTATGCCACTAATCATAGACATAATTATTAAGCGCGAACCAGACATGGGTAAATAATATACAGCATAAATCGACACATTAACTAAGCTTGAGAAAACCGTTAAAATAACTGTATCCGAACCCGTCAAAATTACAGCCGCAATATGCTGAGCTATACCATTCCATTTCTGTTTTATCGGTTCTACATCATAATGAATCTTTCTATTTAATGCATAATGTTTTTTTATATATAAATGAATAGCCAAAGGCTGCAGAAAGAATATAACAGATGTCATACCGTAAACAACCTGTACAGAGCAATCAAAAGCTATTAATATATAGCAACCTAAGGTATTAGTAATAACAGCTAATGTCTGCGCAATGTATTGAATATATGCTTTTTGATCAGCCAGTAATAACAACCTATTCACAATACCAAAAAAATATTGCGCAAAAGAACGGATTGAGATTGCAATAATCAGCGTTGCTGTAAACGTAAAGCTAAAATTCTGTTTCACAAGATAAGGATAATAGAAAAGCATTGCAATAACATAAATTGCAAGTACATAGCCAAGGCGTCTAAAAAACTTATCTGCAGACGTAATAACCTTACTTACAGCTATATCATCATTGTCCGATAAAGGCTTATACAAAGATGACTGTACTACAGCACCCACACCAAGCTCCAAAAATGCAATTATTCCCAAGAACTGTGTTATAGAATTTACCAAGCCATTAACTTCCGTACCAAAATGACCTAATATTAATCGCGGAAGAATGAACCCACAAATAATAGTAGTTGCTTGATATATTAAAGGCGATATTGAATTATAAAAAAGTAATCTGCTCTTCATTCACAATCACTCATATGATATATTTTTATTACTTACAAAATAAATTTCTCTTCTGTCTAAATTTTAATATGTTTTCACTCTTAATATGTCCGTTATCAATCACAATGGCATTATTCACAGTGTCACCATATTTATCACATAGTAATTGATCAACATACTTGCTTAAATTCTCGCTTAAGATTTTAGTAACCGTTTTGTGATACATGGCTGGTGTATTGTCAACTGCATAATGGATAATCCCATCAACAACGTACACTGGGTTATCAATAGTAGTTGGATGCGAGGTTTCAATTTCCAAATATGGATCACAAGAAACATCGATAATCATTGCACCTTTCTTTAATTTTTTCAAATCATCCTTGTATATAATACGATCAGTTCTATTGGTATCCCACATAACACAATTAATCAACACATCATACTCATACATTTTCTTTTTGAATAACTTCTCATGTTTACGGGAATAGACATCGATATCTGCACCTAAACCATGTAATACTCTCATCGCACCCTTGGCAGTTTGACCATTGCCCAATATTGCAACCCTAGCATCATATGGCATTTTCCCATAATAACGAAAAGCATGCATAACAGCAGCCTCACCAGCAACCTCTCTATTTCTGTAAAGGATATATCTTCCGTCCTCATACATCTCTTCCCATGCTATTACAGTCTGGTTATGCTCAATTACATTACTAGTGAAATTAACATTTTGAACAGCATGTGCCCATCCAAACAAAATTTTATTATCTTCTATTAAATCAAGATAATCAGCATCACCCAATTTTACATCACAAATTATATCGCAAGCCAAAGCTTCTTCTCTGGAAACAATTTTACAACCTACATCTGCATACTCTTCATCCGTTACATCTACCGTTTCACCATAGCCCCTTTCCACAAATAATTGATTTGCATTATTAATATTCTTCGCAATATCAACAGGTAAAAGTGCTCTTCTCTTTTCTCCAGATTTTTTACTAATTACCAAACCCATACTTCTCATTATTTAATTCCTTCTTTCAAAATGTCAATGTTTAATATATATCCAAGATTTAAAGCTTTGGGATAATTTGAGACTATTTGTTATAACTATTAACAGGTTCTAAATCTACTAAATCGCCAAAATATAAATCAATTTTTGGCATTCTATTAGGATCCCAGCCAGAATCGGGAAAAAAAGTTAACTCGCCAAAATAGATTTTTCCACTACTGTTATATAAATCTACTCTTACAAAGGGTATACCTTTTGATAATTTGGAAGCTATTCTGAACATTTCCTCCATATTAGCTGGTTTTGGTAATGTAAAGTCAGCAGGCGCTTCTTTTCCACGCTTGTTGTATCTTAATAAATTCCAAGCTTTATCAAAAAAATAAAACTTAGGATTTCCAGTGCTTCTTTCAATACAAGTTAATACGCAATCAACATAACCATTAAAACAATAAAATTTATAATCAGTGAATTCATCCTTATCAGGCGAATCCGTCATGTATTTTTCTGCAATGATTTTATGTGTTACGTTTTTATAGGGCCATTCACGACCAGTAAGATAATAATCTTGCTGTAACCCTTTTCTTAACTCAGCTTTAACCTTTGCTATATCTAGCTTACTCTTATTCTTGCATATGCACATTCCCAAGCCAGAATTATGATTGCACTTAAGTACAAATTGATTCGGTAAAGCATCAAAATCAATCTCATCCGGATTATCCCAAACGCCTAACATTGGAATAAGATATTCTTCACCAATAGTATCGGCAATATACTTACGTACAGCATACTTATCAACCATCATAGTGTATTCAGGTTTGCGATTATATAACTTTAGCCACTGAAGTTTTTCATTTAATGTCTTCGGAGAATCTAAGTTTAATTCTTTTCCCATGCATGCTTTGTACTTATGTTTTAAATATGCTTCATCGTCCATATTATCGTAGAACCCTTGGCCAGCTAATATTAAAAAACGATAATCTTTATTTGTCAAAAGCTTATATAAGACATTAACATACCTTTTTATATCCATTTCATCTTACCCTTCCATGATTATTATATTTAATAAACAGAAAAAACATCATTATATAAAAATATGTACTTTTAGAGTAATATGATACCGCTCCAAAATCCATAGCAAGCTTTATTACTATTAAAACCAAAACTGCTATTTTTTCAGAACTGTAATCATACCAATTAGATTTAAGCTTTCTTATTATGTATAAATAGATTGAATAAAACAAGGTTGTTCCAACTATTCCTCCGCTAGCTAATAATTCTACATAATTATTATGTAAATAAGTCGTATAGCCAAAATGTTGTAGCAGTAATAAGCGTGCATTATCTATACCTATACCGAAAAAAGGAGTTTCGCAAAATTGTTCCAAACCAAATTTTATATATTGCTGTCTTAACCATGCTGAATGATCTATCGCACCAGTACCAGTAATTAGAGCTATTAATCCTGCCATTCTTTCATTTAATAAATCAAACATTTGCATCGATAAAATAACGGAAAACGCTAGTACCAACATACCTATAACTACTGCAAACTTTAACATCGTTTTCAAAAGATTTTTGCCAGCATATTTAAATAAACATAAACAAGTTATACCTAGAATTAAAACGACTAATGACTTACGACTACCAGAAGCAGCAACAATTGTCAGTGATATTAGTATAAATGGCAATTTAAATATTATTTTTTTATTCTCTTGTAGTACATAATATACACCTATAATGATTGCATTAGCACAAGCCATACCAATAGAATTTATATTAGCAAACTCATTTTCTAATCTAATGGAAGCAGTTAAAGATTGCATTAAAAACCCTATTCCATAAAAAAATACTGTATATACAGCTAATGCATAGCCAGCATACTCTATAGTACTTAATAAAATATTTATATCAAAATTTCTAGAATAATGATTATATAACACCGACATACAAATCAATATCTGTAATATTGTTAATCCCTTAGTTATTGCAAATTCACTATTATTGGCCCACAATGACGATAGTAAGCAAAAAACAGCAAACGATATTCCCCATATATGGAATATCGAAAATTTAAACTTACTTTTCATATCATTAATTAAGAAATCTAAAATAAAGATTAATATTATTACACCCAGTAAAATGATACTTATATATTGGCTGCTATCAAGAACAGTAAAGCAAAATAGCAAAAAAACTGTTAATAACCATATGATTTTTTCAAATATATTATTTACATTTAATTGCATTATTTTCTACTCCGCCTTCAAATGTCAATTTGACAAATTGCTTAACACAACTGCCTATATCATAACCAGCATTTTTCATATTATCACTGTAGAAACTACGATCTACTTTATCTTTATCTAACAACGATAATACTTTATCTGCCCAAACTTTTGCAGAATCACTTAAAGACATAAAGTGCACACAATCAGTAACACCTGCCTCTTCCGTAATCGTATCCGCAATCACACATGGCAAACCAGTAGCCTGAGCTTCAATTACCGTATTAGGCATACCTTCATAAAAAGAAGGGAATACAAACACATCCATAGCTGATAACAAATCCGGGATATCACTTCTAATACCAGCAAATATTAAACTATCAGCTATTCCCAAAGCTTTAGCTTTATCTTCTATATTTTGCTTCAGCTCTCCATTGCCAACTAATAACAAAACAGCATTATTTTTCTTTTTCCTTAATTCATAGAAAATATCTATTAAAAACTCATGATTTTTTTGTTTGGAAAAACGCCCAACATGACCTACCACAAATTTTCCTTGTAAGCCAAATTCTCCTTCTATTCTCTTTCTTTTCTCTTCAGAAAATCTATAGACATCTAAATCTAAACCATTATTAAGGTAATATACCTCTCCTTTTGCTATAGCTTTTTTCCCAAATGTATATTCAGCAGCCAAATCAGATGGTGCTATCTTTACATCAACATATTTTACAAATAAAAAACGAGAAATATCATTTATTAGCTTAACTTTAAAGCTATCTCCATCGCTAGAATTGCTGGATCTTGCTATGCAAACCCTAGCACCAGCTTCTTTAGCAATTTTCAAATCATAGAATCCTACTGCATTTGATGTTATCCGCAAAACATATTTATATTGTTCTTTTTTCACCAAATCATAAAGGCCTTTCTTATAGAGAGAAAAATTCTTCGTCTTAGGAACAAGATGATGAACCTTGCCCCCTAATAATTTAATCTCTTCGTCATAAAAACCTTCTTCTTCTGTAAAAACACCAAAATCCATCTGATATTTTGTACGATCAATTTTCCTGTATAACTTCATAAGAAAAGTTTCAGCCCCGCCTGTATTCATACAAGACACTAAGCATAATAATCTTTTTTCCATTTGTTTCACCTTAAATAATTTATTATTTTGGCCAGTACTCCACCAATTACAACATTGCTTGGAAAAGTCTTGGTAACCACAGAACCCGCTGCTATAATTACATTATCCCCACAACCACTTCCAGCCATAAACATAGTCCTTCTACCAATCCAAACATTATTACCAATCTTCACTGGCTTAACACTTTCAAATCCCTGACGGTCAAAAGGTATATCCGACAACTCATGTCTATGATTTTGAGTATAAATTACTACCTCCGGGCCCATCATAACATTTTCACCTATAGTAACATCTCCATAGATTTGAGAGTCAACTCCTATACCAGAGTTATCCCTTATTTTAAGCCCCGGTCTAATTGTTGCACCTTGTTCAATATTTACATTATTACCACATTTTTCTACTATCAATTTAGCAAAAAAACATCTTATTCTTCCACAAAGCCTAAAATGCGCGCTTTGTGGCAAATTCTTTGCAAATATACTATATAATTAAAACTTTTTTGTCAGCGTCATATTTTTTCCTCACTACAATTTATTAATTAATATTTCAACTACCTTTTCCGGCATATATTGTCTACTTTTTACGATACAAGCTTTCTTCATCGCTAAAATCTTATCAATATCTTCAAAGTAAATTTTTCTCAATAAGTTTCCCAAAGCTTCTTCAGAACTAAATTCATAACCATACCCAACAGAATCATCAACCAAATCAGCAAAGCTCTGCCACCTGCTGCAAACTACCGGTACACCTGCAGCATATGCATCTATTATTGTTCCAGGTATACCTTCTGTATAAAATTTTGTAGGGAATAAAAGCAAGAAATAATCTTTTAACACCTCTGTTGTCTTATCAAAAGGAACTAATCCTTTGTATTTCACGTAATCAGGGAATTTTGTTTGCAAATTGGCAAACCAGTCAGTCTGTTCTTTATCTACTTGTCCGTAAATGTCTAAGGTATAGACATTTTTCCCTATCTTATCATTTACTGCTTTAACTGCATTGACAGCATCCTCTATTCCCTTCTCCTTCATTACCCTCGAAAATGTGCATAATTTAAACGGTTCTTGCTTAGTATAAACAAGTTCTTCTAATCGAATAACATTCAAATCTTTACAATTTGGTAATAGTACAATATTTGTAAATCCCATTGCTTCAAGTTGGTTTTTCATTGTACTTGTTTCGACATAAATGAAAGCAAACTTCATCAACGCATTCTTCAACCATTTACGTGTTGCAACAAACTCTGGCAGCCAACCACCAATTACCACATAATGCAATTTTCTGTGATAAAAATTGTTCATAAATGCCAATAATGGAGCAAAAATACGCAAACTGTTATGTGCAGGCAAGATAATGATATTTTTACAACTCACTACTAAGCTAATTAAGTTTAAAAGAATAGGAACTAATCTTCTTTTACCTCCAAAGGTATCAACTTTTTTAACTTCATCGTCGCCAAATTCTTTTTCTAGTTCTTTTGTAACTATCTTGGTCTTTACTGTTTGTCCATCTAAAAAATTCTTATTCCCACCAAAGTGACCACATATACCTATCGTAACCATTAATCGCTCCTTACTCAGCCATCTCTTTAATTTCTTTACACCATGTTTCTAAATCAAGTTTAGCTTGCTTATTTTTTGCTTCAAAGCCATTACCTTTAAAACTTAAATGCGCTAAAACGTGTTCCCTGTTAAGTAAATACAAAAAGCACAATATCGATTTAGCAGTACGCTTTTTCTCCTCTAATGTATAGAGGCTCTGAAAATCCATATCTAAATTAAACTTAGCTTCATTTTCCTTATGACTCCCACTATTCAGTACTAATCTATACATATAATTTTTGAAATAATTCCTATATTCATTCGGCAATAACTCAATAACATTTTCCTTTGTAGATAATTCAACAATCCCAATTTTATATTGGAAAGTTGAAAATGCTTCCATAAGCTGACGCATTAAATTACCTATTGGTAAACTACTAGCTTCTAAAGATCCTTTAGCGAAATCATATATCAAATTATATAGCCTAGAGTATTCATTAGCTTCATTATTTTTATACTCTTCAAGCTTAGAATCACATAATATCCAAGATTTGTTTTTTAATTGAGTTCCAGCAAAATTTGCATACTTATCTTTCACAACAGAACTCAACTCTTCATTAATATGAAATATACTAGTAAACGTCATCATATCATGTGTCATAACCAAAAACTTTGTATTTGCATTTTCCAATATAAATTCTTGTACCTGACTCTTTAAATACGACAACATTCCAACCTTATTTTCAGCATCAAAACTCGTGATAGGATCATCAATAACTATTAAGTAGTTACCTCTATACACTTCTTCCAATGGCTTACCCTCACCAATTTTGCTGAAAAAATAACACAAAGCAATAGCATTAGTTTCACCAGTAGAAATCTGATTTGGCTTTACAGAACTTCCATTTGCTAATAGCTGATAGTGTTCATCGCCATATTGTAATTTAAGTCTATTATTTGAAAAAAATATATAGCCCAAACTGCGATTTATAAAGTCAACAGCTATATTAGCATTTCTCTTTTCACCATTAAGTTTTTCTAATTTTTGACACAGAATTTCATAGTCAGCTTTTAAAGCTAGATTTTTCAATTCCAAAGTATTTTTTTCACTCTTATGTTGCATAAATAAAATGTAATATCTAAAAATATCATAATGTGCTATTTCGCTATTTATTCTTTTTAATTCTTCACTAATTAATTTAGTATCACTAATTTGTTCGTTATATATTTTTCTTGCATATTCCAATTCTTCTAAATGTACTTTTAAAGTTCTCTTAGCAAGTTTATATCTCAATAAAGGTGCTTTTATAGGAACATATGGATTTTTTATTTTTTTAGAAATTAATTCATTATATTCTCTTATTAATTTATTGCAATACTCTATATCGGATTCGCACTGATTTTTTATATTACCTAATTCATTAAATGCCGATAAATTCAACCTAATTTCAAAAGGTCTTGCGTTGTTCAGTTTATCTTGATGCTCTATAACTAAATCATCTAAAACCTTTGCTACCCCTGCTACCAGTTCTTCCTTTTCATCTTTAGAGATAGCTTTTGTGCAAAAAGGACAATTTTGTACATCATTACCATTAAATGTACTGCTTATATCATACAAAAATTCTATTCCTCGTTCTTTTAATACTTTTAATAAAAACTTATCTCTATAAGTAAGAGTTGGTTCTTCTATTTTTTCTAATAACAATTCCACGATACTATCTTCTTCAACTCTATCGTTTAAAACTGGTACTCTCTCTAAAATCTGCTTAATCCCACTTTTTCTTTCTTCTAAATTTTTTAGCAAATTATTAAACGAAATAATTAATTTATCTCTAGTCATTTTGGGTTTCAAATTGATAAAATTTCTATAGGTTTCAGCATCAACTCTAGTATTAATTCTGGCTGATGCATTTATCTTTTTATCACGACCAGCCCAATTGTCATCTCCCCTTAAAGCATTTTCCATTTGCTTTATATAGTAATCTGGCGCCTTAGGATTTCTAAAGTCATTATATTCATCTAAAAGAGCTTTATTATCATCCAATTCTTTTCGTTTAACACTTATATTTTCTTCTAATTCTTTTATCCTTTCATCCAAGTCAACCTGACTACCAAGCATGACTATAGTATCAAGTCCATTATCTTCAAACCTGATATTCTCATCAATAAATTTTTGGTCAAAAACATAGATATTCTTTTTTTCTTCATCACTAAGCTGAATCTCATTACCATTTTCATCGCAAAGCTTAGCACTATTAATAGTTTCTTCTTCGTTTCCAGCTATTTTACGAAAAGCTCTAGCAATTGTACTTTTACCAGAGCCATTTCTGCCATATAAAAGAGCGCAAGGAGTTTTTTTATTTGCTTGAGTCGTATTGCCCCAAAATGCTAAACTTGCTTCGGCTACAAATTTTCCGCCACAAATTTTTAAGCTTTTAATATCTTCTCTCATTGCAAGCCTCCTTGCTAAACTTACATCCTCTTCTCGTAGTTTTTCTTCTTCATCAACCCATACCACATATTCCAGCAAGCATACCAAAACGCTACTGGCGCACATTGCTCATCACAAAAATGGAATAAATCATAATGGCTTTTAAGCTTCTTAGTAATCTTGTCATGAGAAATAGACTTCTTACGAATACGATACTGTGCTAAGTTTTCTTTCAATAAATAACAATCCGCTATTTTACACAGCTTTAGTAAAATAGCATAATCATTATTCTTCTTGATATCCTTAATTTGAATGAGTCCACAAGCTTTTGCACTATACATAAACGTCAAGCAACCAGGATATCCATAGTTATACATTTTGCTTTTAGTAACAATCTCAGGGCCGGTCACATAAATATTTAGCGGCTTTGACTCCTCATCAATCTTCACAAAATCATGATAAGAAAAAACATAACCGTGCTCATTCATAAAGTTTAGCTGCTTAGCAAGCTTTTCCGGGCTCCAAAGATCATCAGAATCAAGAAAAGCAATCCATTCACCCCTAGCTTCACGTATTGCCCTATTTCTGGTAATCGCTGCACCGCTATTTTTCTCATTCTTAAAATACCTTATGCGCTTGTCATTAAAGCCTGCAACAATCTCATCCGTATTATCAGTAGAGCAATCATCGACAATGAGTAACTCCCAATTTTGATATGTCTGATTCAATACCGACTGAATAGATTCTGCTATAAATCTGCCTGTATTCCAGGACGGCATAATAATTGAAACTAACCCATCTACCATAAACTCTTCTACCTCACAACTGCCAAAACAGTTTCTATCATTATCAGCAGTTCCTTCACAAAACTAAACTCTTTAATGCTTTGCAGATTCCACTGCATCTTTTGCGGCAGCACAACCTCAACATAAGTCTTGTCCGCATTTTGTGCATCTGCCAGCAGTCTTTCCTCATCCTTATACTCAATACTTGCCTCACTGGTAACACCTGCCGGCAACAAAAGTGTTGCCAGCATTTCCGGTGTATACTGTTCGACATATTTTGTAACCTCAGGACGAGTACCAACAAAGCTCATATTACCCTGCAGAATATCAATCAGCTGCGGCAGCTCGTCTAAACGGCAGCCGCGCAGCTTTTTGCCAACCTTAGTAACACGCATATCACTTTTAGTTGTCACCTGCGTGCCCAATGCCTCGGCATTTTTCACCATCGTGCGAAACTTATGAATACGGAACTTTTTACCGTATTGCGTAACGCGTTCCTGTCTGAAAAAAACTTCACCCGGACTATCCATTTTAATCATAACAGCCAAAATCAGGAAAATCGGTGACAAGCCAATAAGCATCAGTAAAGACACTACCCTGTCAAAAATTGCCTTCAAAAGCAAGCTGAATTTTTTCTCCTGCAAGCTATCATAATATGGTCGCACAGCGTCATTTTGCATATTCTGTGGTAACTCTTCCCATTTACAGAGCATCAAATATACTCCTTCACAATCTTGCAGTAGTTTTCAATAATATACTCAACCTCTTCATCTGTTAAGCAGGTATGCAGCGGTAAAGTAATCTCGTTAACAAAACGCTTGTAAGCATTCGGATAATCCTTAATATCAAAGCCTAAATTCTTATAAGCAGTCATCATCGGCAGCGGTTTGTAATGCACATTAGTAGCAATGCCTGCTTCTGCCATCTTCACAATAATCTCCTGACGTTCCTCCAAGCCTGCGCCCGGAATACGGGTAATGTACAGATGGCCGGAAGATTGATGGTTGTCATTATAATGGTCAAGCACATCAATACCCAGCGGCTTGAACGCTGCATCATATCTTGCAATAATCTCTTTACGTCTTGCCAGCATACCAGGATAGCGTTTCATCTGCGCCAAACCAATACCAGCCATAATATCCGTCATGTTACATTTGAACCAAGGGCCTACAATATCATATTCCCATGCGCCCAGCTTAGTCTTTGCCAAGGCATCCTTAGATTGGCCATGCAGGGAAAGTAATTGCAGCTTATGGTAAATATTCTCGTCATCAATACCAGGAATAGTTCTCCAAGTCAATGCACCGCCTTCAGCAGTAGTAAAGTTCTTTACTGCATGGAAGCTAAAGGAGCTGAAATCGGCAATAGAACCGCACATCTTGCCATGCCAGCTTGCACCAAAGGCATGCGCAGTATCTGCACAAACAGCAACTCTGCCGATAGCCTTTTGAATTTCATTATTAGGCTGGAATAAAGCCTTTTTCTTTTCCACAATTGCAAAAATCTTGTCATAATCGCAGGGAACGCCGCCAAGGTCTACAGGAATAATCGCCTTAGTCTTTTCCGTAATAGCTGCTTCCATCTTGTCATAATCCATTTCCAGGCAGCCTTCCTGCACATCTACAAACACAATCTTTGCGCCCACATGGTCGACAATAGAGGCAGATGCAGAATAGGTATAAGCAGGAACAATAACCTCATCACCTGCACCGATTCCCAGCACGCGCAGTGCCATTTCACCGCAGGCTGTCTGGCTGTTCAGGCAAACGCAGCGATTAACGCCAACATATTTTGCAATCTGTCTTTCCAGCTCTTTTGTTTTCGGACCGGTAGTAATCCAACCGCTTTTAATAGTATCCGCTACCTCTTGGATTTCCATGTCGCTCATATCAGGGGGAGAAAAAGAAATATTCATAGCCTTCATTTTTACATTGCCTTCTTTCAAAAATATATCTAAATTTTATTTAACTACAACCTTCGCATTCTGCATCTCTACTGCCTGCGCAGCCTTGCAGTTAACCTCTTCCGGCGTTTTGTACGTCGGCACAACCCTGTGCATCGCAGCACGCACTGTTTCATCATCGTTGGAGCTGATAGCCTCACGCAGAATTTCTAAGCGCTCCTGCAAATCCTCCATGCTGATCGGCTCGTCCTTCTCGATAAAGATTAAATCATTATCCGTCTTGCGCAGCGTTTCGCTCTTCACCAGCAGCTCCTCATAAAGCTTTTCACCGGGGCGCAAGCCTGTCTCGATAATATCAATATCGCGGAAAGGCTCCAGCCCGCTAAGCTTAATCATATTCACCGCCAGATCATAAATCTTAATCGGCTGGCCCATATCCAGCACAAACAGCTCGCCGTTTTTAGCAATCGCGCCGCTGTGCAGCACCAGCTGGCTGGCCTCCGGAATCGTCATAAAATAGCGGATAATGCGCTTGTCTGTCAGCGTAATCGGTCCGCCATTGGCTATCTGGCGTTTAAACAGCGGTATAACACTGCCTGCGCTGCCCAGCACATTGCCAAAGCGCGTATCACTGAACACAACACTGCTGCCGGATGCACTGTGCGCCCTTGCGATAATCTCACACATACGCTTTGTCGCGCCCATAATATTCGTGGGGTTGACCGCCTTATCTGTAGAAACCATCATAAAGCGCTGCGCACCATACTCCTCGCACAGCTTAATCACATTCAGCGTACCAAAAACATTGTTTTCCACCGCCTCAATGCAGTTCTTTTCCATCAAAGGCACATGCTTATGTGCTGCAGCGTGCACCACAATCTGCGGATGGTATTCCTCCATAATCCTGCGCATGGAACGCTCGCAGCAGATATTGGCAATTTCTGCCTTAAAATCCAGTTCATCGCCATAACGCAAACGCAGCTCCTGCTGCAGGTCATAAACGCCGTTCTCATAAATATCCAGCGCCACAATCTGCTTAGGCTGCATCTTCGCCAGCTGACGGCACAGCTCGCTGCCGATACTGCCACCGCCGCCGGTAACAAGAATAACCTTGCCCTTATAATAATCAGCAACAAACTCATTGTTTACTACAATAGGCTGGCGGAACAGCAATTCATCAATATCAAACTCACGCATCACACGCTTGCCGCTCTTGGCAATGTCAGCCACGGAAAAGTCATAAACCTTAACCTTGTAGCCTGCCTTACGATAGAAGTTGAACAGCATCTCCTTCTTCGTATTCACGATATTGGTAATCGCAAAAACAATCTCCTGCACGCCCATGTCCTTAAGGTCATCCAGGGTATCTTCGCCTTCCGCGTAAATTGGCAGGCCCATAATCTCGCGTCCTACCTTTTCCTCATCCTGGTCGATAAAGCAAACCGGAACATAGGCAGAACTGTCATTGCTCAACAGCTCATCCGCCAACACAGCGCCCAAACGCCCTGCACCCAGCACCGCCACACGGATACGCTTATTTTCATTGCGGCGCTCCTTGATAACCGTTTCACCGGCACACAGCACCAAAAGCCAGCGCAGGAACTCACCCTTCTTGTCCTTGCGCACACCGTAACGGTAGCAATAACGGTACATCAGGCGAATGCCCACAGCACCCAGCAGGTTCAGCATAATAACGATCAGCCAGGTCTTGCTTTCAATATTACGCAGGCCACAACCGTACTTCAACGGGAAGTAAAACAGCAGCGCTGTCAAATCTGTCGCAAAAATACGCATATATATGCCCACGCCGCCATAACGGATAACCATATGGTAAACATTACCCATAATGCGGCAAAACAGCAGACAAGCAAGCGTGGCAATAACAGTCTCCACAAACTCCGTTATATCTTCTGAATGAATTCCGTAAGCGCTGACCATAAAAAACACAACCAGCAGGAAAATCGCGATGTCGTAAGCCATCAGTAGCCATCTTATCTTTAATTTTTTGCTAACTTCATTAATATTCATACGAATCCATCACAACCACTTTCTTTAAAGCACATCAATTAACATAACAACTTAAATCAGTCAGCTCAGCTGTTTAGCTTACTTTCCCTCCCCGTTGGAAGCTTCCTTGCTTCCGTAGTAATAGTAATAACCATAGCCATAACCGTGATGCTCGCTGCGCACCTTGTTCAGCACTACGCCGAGGATGTTCGCACCAGCGTTAACCAGCTGGTTCTTCACATCTCGCGCCATCTCCACCTTTATCTCAGCGCTGGCAATAACAAGAATCATGCCATCTACGAAGCGGCTCACTATCAAAGCGTCTGTAACCGGCATAACCGGCGGCGTGTCAATGAGCACGTAATCGTACTGTTCCTTCGCGCGCTGCAGAACGTTCTTCATTTGTTCGCTGCCCAGCAGCTCGCTCGGATTCGGCGGAATCACACCTCCTGTCAGCGCGTACAATCCTTCGATGCTAGTCTTCTGTACAGCGTCAGAAAGCGCAGTGCCCATGCTGATGCAGCTCGAAAGGCCCACCTTATTAGACAGATTGAAATTCTTGTGTACAGTAGGATTGCGCATGTCGCAGTCGATAAGCAGTACGCTTTTGCCAGCCTGCGTCAGCACCACCGCCAAATTGGCAGCAGTCATGCTCTTGCCATCGTTAGGTATGCAGCTGGTAACAGCCAGCGTCTTCAGCTCCTTACCGGCCTGCGCAAACTGGATGCTGGTGCGGATAACACGGTATGCCTCCGTCGCCGGGTTCTTCAAATCATTATGTGCAATCAGGTTTATGCCTTCCATATTTTCCTCCACATTCTCACAGCCAGGCCAGGTTTTTTATCCTTCTCCTGCATATTCTTCTGCAGGTCCTCAAAATCAGGGACACTGCCCAAAACCGGTAAGTCCAGGTATTGTGCCACATCATCGGCAGTCTTGATTGTTCTGTTGAGCAGCTCGCGCACCACTACAAAGCCACTGCTTGCCAAAATGCCCAGCAGTGCTGCCAAAAGCAGTGTCATCGCCTTACGCGGCTTCACAGGGGATTCCGGCAGCGTGCCGCTGTCCACCACCTGCACCTCGGTAGCAACGCTTGCTTCCGCAACCTTGGCCTCCTCCAGGCGTTTGGCCAGCATAACGTAAATCTCGTTAGCCACCGTCACATCACGCAGCAGGCCAACAAACTGCTGCTCCTTATCGGAAAGCTCCTTTAAGCCGTTCTTGTTTTCTCCGTCAATCTGCGCCAGCTTGGCCAGATTGCTTTGTGCCACGCTCGCTTCAGCCTCGCTGCTGAACTTGCTGGCCAGCAGCTGCTGGTGTACCGGGTTATCACTGGGAGCCTGCAAAGCGGCAACCTTGTTAATCTCGTTCTGAATCTTAGCCTTCAGACCGGCAATCTCCTGGTTCACCTGCTGCACCTTCGGGTGGTTTTCAGTATATTTATCCATATAGCTGATGCGCTCGCCCTCCAGCTCTGCCAGCTTCGCATTATAGGATTGAATCGTTTTGTTATCCGCAATGGAAACAGCCTCGCCCTGCAGCTGGCCGTTAGCCGCTGCCAAGCGCGCATTGGCAGTAGCCAGCGCCACCTTGTTTTCCGCGCTCAGCTTATCCACCATGCTCATCTTTTCGCTCGCCAGCTTCACAGCATCATCGGGAGCAATAATATTATTTTTCTTCTTATAATCTGTCAGCTTATCTTCCGCAGTCTGCAGCTCATTTTTGGCAGCCATAGCACGCTCCTCCAAAAAGCCGCGGGTAGCCTTCTGCTGGTCACGCGAAAGATCCGTCAAACGCTTCAAAAAGCCGTCCACAATCAGTTTATTAGCCTCCTGGGCCTTTTCCGGCGTATTTGCACGCACCGTCAGCTGCATGATTTCTGTATCCTTAAAGGGCGCGGTAGTAATACGTCCCTTCACATAAGCATCATAAGCAGGATACTTGCCTTCTTTATTAGGCTGCTCCGTCTTTTGGATTACGGGCACCACAACACTGCGGCTCTTCAAAATCTCTGCATAGGTGTTCATCAGCTGGGTGTTGGCCATTGCATTGCCCATCGGCATGGATTCCAAAAGGCTGGTGCCAATGCCCTTAGGCTGCTTAACACGCAGCAAAGCCTGCGATTCGTATACCGGCGTTGCTGTAGCCAGGTATACGCCTGCTGCCACCACAAAAATACCGGTAACGCGGGCGATATTGCCTGCATTGCGCTTCAAAATATTGGCTATTTCCAGCAGGTCTATAGTAATCTCTTCGTCATTATGTAAATCCTTACTCACATCTATTCTCCTCAATCATCGTTTTTAATTTCGTTGATGTAATATGCACCGGTCAGGAACGGCATAATATCCTTGCTGAAGATAACCTTATGGTTGCTGGTCAGATACAGGCAGTCGCCCTCATGCAGCTCCAGGTTTGCGCTCTGGTCAGCCTTCCTAAGATAATTGTTGATGTTCAGCTGCTGCACCTCGGTAGAACCGGCACGCACCAAAAAGACATTCCTCTTGGCAGATTTTTCGGTAAAGCCCTCCGCCTTAGCCAGCGCATCCAGCACGCGGTGGCTCTTTTCCAGCTCAAACAGGCCTGGGCGCTTAACCTCGCCCAGCACATACACACGCGTAGTACCCAGCTTCACCACATTCACACTGATCTGCGGCTTCACCAGGTAATAACCGAAGCGGCTCACCAGCTCCTCACGGAACTGCGTCACTGTCTTGCCCGTAACATCCACATCGCCAATCAGCGGGAAGGACACCTTGCCGTCGGGGCGCACCACATACGGCGAATTCTGCGTATTACCCGCCAGTGTACTCAAATCCTCATGACCATATACCACAACCTGCAGCACATCGCCCGGGCACATCACATAATCCTGCACCTGCGCCTGTGCAGCGCTGCCTGTCCCTAAAGCCAGCGCCAATGCCAATACTACTAATGACTTTTTCATTTCATACTCCTTTATTAAACTTTTTAAACAAGAAAAATGGTGGATTTATTATTTGAATAACCTATTCCACCACTTAGATTTCTTTTCCTTAGCAATTAACTGCTGCGGTGCATTAACTTTCAAAGGAATGCCATCAATAATCCTCTGCGGATTAATCTGCGTCAGCTGCTGCAGCACAGCCTCACCGGCCAGTTCCCTAATTACAGCAGCACCGGCGCGCATATCCGTATCGCGCCCACTGTCCCTGTGCGCATCACTACCCACAAAATCAACCATACCGTTCGCCAAAAGCAGCTTCGCTGCCTGCTCGGCATGCGCGCCAAAGTGCCCTGCAAAGCTACCAATATTGCATTGCAGCAGCAAGCCCTCACGTCGCCAACGAAGTAGCAGGTCCGGCTTCGTCATTAACTCAGTATAACGCTCCGGATGTGCTAAAATTGGCACAACCCCCTTCAAACGCAGCTCATACCAAAAATCATCAGCATAATTCGGTATGAAATACATAGGTAACTCCACCAGGATATAACTGACCCTCGCTGCATCCCAAGCATCACCGTTCAGGCAAAAGCTGCCGTTCTCAGCAATGATGTCCAGCAAATCCCAATCCATAAACACTTCACAGCCGGAATAAATCGCCAGCGGTAAATTGTGCTCACTCGCCAGCTGGCGCAGCCTTTCTGCACCAACTAAAAAATCCTGCCAAGCAGAATAGTGTGCAGCCTGCAGCAAATGCGACGTTGCAAAAATGGAAGTCGTACCGGAAGCCACAGCCCTCTGCAGCATTTTCAGGCTCATTGACTCGTCCTTGCTGCCGTCATCTATTCCGGAAATAATATGAGAGTGAATATCAATCAAGAGAAATCCTACCTTTGTTTATACTAGAGCCTGATTTTATTTTATGTAATACTAATGTACAAAAATAAGAAGAATCAAACTCAGTTATATTTAAGAATATTGTACTACTTTGAAGATTTATAGTCAATCAGTCCAAATAAGATTTTTTACTGTATACATTAAAAAAGGCACTATTGCGTCTGCATTTCTTAAAGTAAACTTTATATAATATGTTTTTATTTGATGTATTTATTGCTAACTATATATATATATATATATATATATATATATATTAGAAAAAATCGAAAAAATTCTAAAATACAGGTTAGATTTTTGTAAAATAATGCTGAAAGCCATCGTCGATTCGCTGAGGCGAATGGGATGCCTTCGCTTCCCCCTTCCGTTGAGGTGCAATGCTGATTGCACAAGCCCTACACTAAGAGCCTCTCCTTGGGGAGAGGTGCCGAGCTTGTCGAGGCGGAGAGGGGTTTCGCTAACCTTTCGCTATTCGCATTTCTATAGATTGCATACCTCTTTGTATCTCAATACTTCATCAATCCAGCTTAATTCGTATGCTTACAACAACGCTGCTTAAACCACTTCGCATGAGCCCTACACTAAGAGTCTCTCCTTGGGGAGAGGTGCCGAGCTTGTCGAGGCGGAGAGGGGTTTCGCTGCAATTTCGCTATTCACACGCCATTTGATTGCATGCTTCTTTATAGCTCAGCTTACCATCAATACAACTTATTTCATATGCCTACAGACTGCAGTCCCCTCTCAGTCGCCCTTCGGGCGCCAGCTCTCCCCAAGGAGAGCCTCTCTTGCAATAATAGTCAAATTCTCTCATCCTTACATATCCTTTTCCAAAGCCAATATTATCTTCTCTATTTCTTCACAAACACCATTAAAATTTTTATCAATTACATTATTAGGAAATCGAATCAATGTTATTCCCAAATTCTTGAAATACTCAGTTCTTCTTTCATCATACTCCACTTGCTTTTCTTCATAATGTTGACTTCCATCTAATTCAACTATTAATTTAATTCTTCCACAATAAAAATCTGCAATATATCTTCCTATCGGTTTTTGTTTATACCACTTACATCTGTGTTTTTGTAAAAAATCGTACCATAAATGCCTCTCTTGTCTAGTCATTTCTTTCCGCAATTGTTTTGCGTAATTCTTTATTTCTGTATTAGATAAACTATTAAACAAAATTATTCTCCTTACACTATTGAATATGCTTTTATGTCAATTTATTATCACTTCATCAATCCGGTTTAATTCGTATGCTTACAACAACGCTGCTTAAATCACTTCGCATGAGCCCTACACTAAGAGCCTCTCCTTGGGGAGAGGTGCCGAGCTTGTCGAGGCGGAGAGGGGTTTCGCTAACCTTTCGCTATTCGCATTTCTATAGATTGCATACCTCTTTGTATCTCAATACTTCATCAATCCAGCTTAATTCGTATGCTTACAAACTGCTGTCCCCTCTCAGTCGCCCTAGCAGGCGCCAGCTCTCCCCAAGGAGAGCCTCTCTTGACTCTAACATCAATTCACCTTGTCTCCACAAGGAGAGCCTCTCTTCTCCCTAAAGTCAATTCATCTTGTCTACACACAGAAAACCTATCTTATACTCATCCCAATGCAATCAGCAAAAGCAACAGCGACCTCCCCATCCGGAGAGGTCGCTGCAAATCATAGCAGAACTTTAAACCCCAACACCCTCAATAAGCATCCAGTCCGTTGCGTGCGCCGCCGACAACACGCACATTGCTAACATTAAAAGCAGCTTTAATCACAGGCAGATACTTGCCGATTAGCTCCGTGCGCACACGCTCATCACCAGCGACAACCAAAAGCGCATCCTCGCCCAGGTTAATATTCAGCAGCGGGCTAATCAGACGCGCAAACGCAGGCGCAGACATAGCCTTCTTCAAAGCTGTCAGCCCCGGCATAACCTGCGGTTTTTCCTTAGCCATGCGCACCTCAAGTGCCTCAAACGGCACCTCAAAGAGCTTATCATTGCTTGCGCCCACAAAGCTTTCATTCAAAGAACCGCTAACGCCAACAAAATCTTCTGCCATAATAAAAACCTCCTTTATATACACACACGCGAGGTCAACGCCCCGTTCATAATAAAAACTTCTGCTAATATGAATTTATCACGAATCGGACTCTTTGTCAAAAAATACATATTAAAAATATTTCCAGCATTTCAATAACATTCGGCCACGCAGTAAAGATCCACCCGCCTAGCGGGTGGCTTTTATTTTTCGGGCATAGCCC
>ERZ835051.74-NODE-74-length-94929-cov-6.550467_pt1 | contig 94929 bp, 112 predicted proteins | sample MGYA00519575_ERZ835051 | MGnify/ENA primary metagenome ERZ835051 (study PRJEB31850, sample SAMEA3708769) | human gut metagenome | biome: human gut; feature: human-associated habitat; material: faeces | place: China | collected 2014 ... | reverse complement strand
CGATTTCGGAAACTTTGCCCTGATCGTTGAACTGAATGGTCAGCACGTCGCGGTCAACTTCTTTCGGCGCAAAAAAAGCCACTCTTTTAATGTCCGAAGACATATAAATCCACTGATTGCGATCTAAAGATACCACGCTGGAGGGACTGCCGAGAATATTCAGAATTTCCGATTTGCTTTGTCCGACCCTGATTTGGGCGATTCTTTCATTGGACGGCATATTTCCGTTGTGGGTAATGAAAAGGTCGCTGCTGCAGGCAGAAGAAAACGTCATCAGAAACGCGCTTAACAAAACGACTTTGTTTATTGACATCTTTTAATCCTTAACGTTATATCTTATCTAAATTATGTTGCTAATCTTATAGCATAAGGAAAATATTAATGCAAAAAAATTTTTCGTATCCGTTAATAGTTGAAGACATTGCCGCAGCCGAAAAAAAATATCGTTTGACGGCCGATGCCGCGGATTTAAAGGAACTGGCGGAAATTTTACAAATCCCGTCGGTAAAATCTTTCAGCGCCGAAATCTATACCAAAATGAACAAAAAAGAACATTTGCTCCGGGTATGGGGGCGGGTTAAGGCTGAACTGGAGCTGCAAAGCGTTGTCAGTCTGGAATATTTCTGCAAAAGCTACGAACCGGAGTTTGAATTGCTGTATGATACCAAAGCCACGCCGAAAAGCCGGAAAGAAGAGGAAATCAGCTTTGAGGACGATCTGCCGGATATTGTTATTGACGGGCAGATAGACCTCGGACAGATTGCAATTGAGCAGATAGCTTTGGCAATGGAAGACTACCCGCGCAAAGAAGGAGAGGTTTTCAGCTGGAAAAGTGAGTTTGATCCGCAGGATGACGAGCGTCGGAATCCTTTTAAAATTTTGGAAAAACTCAAAAAATAAAAATTATGCTTGCCAAAACGCAAATTTTTAGCTAAAAGGGCACTAAAGCTTTCCGAATGTCATTTTAACGGTTGATTTTAAAATCGAACTGGTTTAATAATGACGTCTGGAAAATTGGTTTTAATCGTGAATAATAATTAGAGTATAAGAAAATGGCTACACCAAAAAAGAAAACATCAACCTCCCGCCGCAATATGCGCCGTTCGCACGATGCATTGGCTGCTAATTCTTACCAGGAATGCCCGAACTGCGGTGAGTTGAAAAGACCTCACAATGTATGCCCGTCCTGCGGTCAATACAACAAACGTGAAGTTGTTGCTCAAGAAACAGCTTCCAAGGAATAGTCTACTAACCTGGCTTGCTCTCTTATACCGCGTGCCGCTGATGTTTTAAGGCGGCAGACGGATGACGGAAGTAAGCCATTATATTATATGGAGCAGGTTCTTGTCTGATAATCTGGTCATATCAATAGACGCCATGGGGGGAGACAATTCCCCCAGAGTCGTCATTGAGGGGCTTGCTATTGCCGCTAAAAAAAATCCCGACGTCCGCTTTCTGCTGTTCGGTGATGAAGGCAAAGTGCTTCCTATCCTTAATGCTTATCCCAATCTCAAAAAGGTTTGCGAAATGCGCCACGCAACTGAAGTCGTGCGCAATGAGGACAAACCCTCTCAGGTTATCCGCAACCGCAACACCAGCATGTATATGGCAATTGATGCCGTCCGCAAAGGCGAGGCGAAAGCCGTTGTCTCGGCCGGCAATACCGGTGCTCTGATGGCTATCTCCAAACTGACGCTGAAAACCATTCAGCGCATTCATCGTCCGGCCATTGTCAGCATAATGCCCCATCAGTGCGGCAAATATGTTATGCTTGACCTCGGCGCCAATACTGAATGCGATGCCGTTAATCTGGCCGAATTTGCCCTTATGGGCAATATTGTCGCCAAGCATGCGCTGGGGATTGAAAAACCCCGCGTCGCTTTGCTGAATATCGGTGCGGAAGAGATGAAAGGCAAGGAAGAAATTCACCAAGCCGCAAAAGTTATCCGCAATTCCCAGCTTGATATCAATTTCATCGGCTATATCGAACCGCACGAAATTCCGAACGGCAAGGCCGACGTGATTATTTCCGACGGTTTCACCGGCAACATTGCCCTGAAATCGATTGAGGGAACTGCCCGTCTGGTTCTGCGCCTGCTGAAAAATTCGGTTAAAAAGTCTCTTTTGGCCAAGTTGGGGTTGCCGTTTATGCTCGGTGTCGCCCTGAGCCTGAAAAAAACGATGGATCCGCGCCTGTATAACGGGGCAATGTTTGTCGGCTTAAACGGGCTTTCGGTCAAAAGCCACGGCGGAACCGATGCGCTGGGCTATTCCGTAGCCGTTGACAATGCACTGAAACTGGTTCGCCAGAACTTTGTCAACACCATCCGCGATGAACTTGAAAATGTTGATTTAGACTTATTATCTCAGGAAATTCTTTATGACTCTTATTAGATCTGAACTTATCGGATTTGGCCACTATCTGCCGGCCAAAGTCCTGACCAATGATGATATGGCCAAAATGGTTGAGACGAATGACGAATGGATTAGCACCCGTACCGGCATTAAATCCCGCCATGTGGCTGCTGAAAATGAATTTACTTCAGATATTTCTTTAATTGCCGCGCGTAATGCTTTGAAATCAGCAAATATTAGTGCGGAAGATTTGGACTTGATTATTGTCGCGACCGTCACCACGGATGATACCACGCCGTCAACGGCCGCCAAAATTTCCGGTAAGCTCGGAACCAAACCCGGCTGCATTGTCACCGATATTTCTGCCGCCTGCTCGGGATTTGTTTATGCCATGACCATGGCCGATAATATGATTCGCCTGGGGCAGATTAAAACTGCAATGGTTATCGGGGCCGAAACCTTGTCTAAAATTACCGACTGGACCGATCGCAACACCTGTGTTCTGTTCGGTGACGGAGCCGGAGCCGTGATTCTGCGTGCCGGTGAAGGCGAAGGAACTGCGGCTGACCGCGGTGTTCTGGCAACCAAGCTGTATGCTGACGGCAGCCATTATGAGCATTTGAAAACAACCGGCGGTGTCAGCACCACCCAAAAAGCCGGATTTATCACTATGGACGGCAAGGAAGTCTTCAAGTTTGCTGTTAACGCATTGACGCAAGCTGCTGAAAATGTTATGGAAACAGCCGGTGTAACTTCGCAGGATATTGACTGGCTGCTGCCGCATCAGGCCAATGCCCGCATCATTGAAAATGTTGGCAAAAAGCTGAATCTGCCTGATGAAAAAGTTATCGTGACCATTGACCACACGGCAAATACCTCCGCGGCAACTATCCCGGTTGCCTTGTCGGAAGAATATGCTGCCGGCCGCATCAAAAAAGGCGATTTGGTTGTCCTCACCGCGATGGGGGCAGGTTTCACCTGGGGCGGCGCATTGGTTCGCATCTGACATTTATCTGTTCAATACTCAAATTAGACACTTGTCTTTCGGTGAATTATGATATAATTCATCCTCATAAATATAAAAATGTAATAATGAAACTAAGGAAGCTATAGAAATGAAAACAATCACTCGAGCTGACGTTGCTGAGGCTATTTATGAAGAAATCGGCTTGTCTCGCAAAGATTCCAATGATATTTTGGATATGATTCTTGATGAAATGACCAACGAACTGGTTAAAGGTAATGATGTGAAACTGTCTTCTTTCGGAACTTTCGCCCTGCGTAACAAAAAAGCCCGTGCCGGCCGCAATCCGAAGACCGGCGTCGAGGCCGTCATTTCACCGCGCCGGGTTATTTCCTTCAAGCCTTCCCAGACGATGAGAAAAATAATTAACGCATAAAATTCAAAGGAATAGAAATGGTTGTTAACAAATCTAAAGCGGCGTTCCGCACCATCGCCGAAGTTGCTGAAGAGTTAGGCGTAGCAACCCATGTCTTGCGTTTTTGGGAAACCAAATTTCTTCAGATAAAACCGATGAAACGCAGCGGCGGACGCCGTTATTATCGTCCCGACGACGTTGAATTGGTCAGGCGTATCCGTGATTTTCTTTATGAAAAACGCTATACGATTGAAGGGGTACAGAAACTTTTTAAGGAAAAGGGTGTCAAAGCCATCCTCGGTGAAGAAATTCAGAAAGACTTTTTTGAAGAAACGGCAGATTCGGTTGAACTTAACGAAGAAAGCCGTAAGCTTATTTCTTACGTCCGGGGTGAGTTGAAAAGTATGTCTGAGGAGTTGGAGCGGACACTTTCCAAAGTCGGCTGACTTTTATACGGTTAAAAAAAAGAGCCCGGCATAAAGCGGGGCTCTTTTTTTCAGATAAAATCTCAGATTTCAAACATCGGTTTCAGTTTGGCCAGAAACAACAGAACTTCCGGCAGGTTTTCTTGGTCTTCCACCACAATCAGCCGGCGTGTTTCATCTTTGCGGGCTGTTTTCAAAGCTTCGGCAGACCAGCAGCGTTTGAGCAGGTCCTGCGGAAGCAGGTGTTTGTGCATATTAACGGCACATAGTGAGGAATTGACGGCGGAAACCACCGGAACAATCAGCTTGAGTTCGGCTTCCGACGGAATGCGGTAACCGTTCATCTTTGCCCAAACCCGGACTTCTTCTGCCGTCAGGTCTTTTTTCCAGCCGTTCATCGCATCAATGTTGATGTATTTGTTGGGCGTGAAATAAATTCCCCATTCTTCGCCCCAGCGTGGTTCAGTTTGAAATTCTTTGTTCTTCAACTGATAATCACCGGGCCGCGGATAATTTCTCATCCCTTTTTGAAAAAGTTCAAACTCATGAGGATTAACCCCGGCAAGATCCATTAAACCTTTGAATAACTCAGCGTAGTCGCTGTTTGTTTTTAACTGTTTCATCTTTTTGAAATTTTAAGGGTAAATAAATATAGAATAATCGCTTTATAAGCGCAGTTATAAACCTCTTTAGTTGAGAGTCAACAAAAATTTTATCTAATTATTTCAGAATCTTATTTCAGATAAGGAGCCCAGATTCTGATTTTGTCATCCAGCGAATAAGAGGCATTGGCCGGACTGGTTGAAGGCAGAATATAATACTCTGTCCGCAGCAGGAGAGGGGCATGATATTTTTTGAAAAATTTGAAGGCCGGCTGCCCGTTGAACAGCAGCCGCCTGACCGCCGGATGTTCCGCCAGCAGGGTGTTGAAATCGTTCGGCTGTTCGTCGGTAATGGCGCTGTCAAGGCTTCCTTCCCGCAGGCAAAGCTGCAGGCTGTCCCACAGACCCAGCCGGTTGGCCAGCAGACAGGCTTTCTTTTCCTGAAAGTCGGCAAATTCCGCCCCTTGATGATATAATGCGGCAATAATCTTCCAAAATGCATTGCGGGGATGCGCATAATATTGCTGCGCTTCCAGCGATTTAACGCTCGGCATGGTCCCGACAATCAAAATCTCGGTTTCGGAATTAATAATCGGCGGAAAACTTCTGATCATTTTATCTCTTTCAGTGATAACGGCTCAAATAATTTTATAAACGATAACAACAAAATAAACCAGCCCCGGCAGCGTTTGTCCTCCGAAAAATGCATTCTTGCCGCTGACGTTTTGCCGCAAGCGGCAAGACAATGCAGGTTATTCCACCTTTGCAGCGATTTAAACCGTGAATATTGCTTTTTTGCCGAAGCTTGATTAAAATACAGAAAAACAATTCACTGCAAGACGGATTTTAATGAGAGGAAAACAAAGATGCCATTCAGCATTTCAGCGTTTATCCGGGTAAACCGGGTTTATTTCATTTGGGCGGCTTTTATGGCGCTGCTCTATCTTTTTCGGGATATGTTCGGGCTGGTTTTCATCACTTTTATCATGTGTTTTATCGCTTCCAGCATAACTCACAATCTTCGCCGCAAATATCATTGGAGCCGCCGCAGCATCGTTATCGGCATTTATATTTTGTTTTTGGTCGGCGTGGCCGCGTTTCTGACCCTTATCCCGACGCGGATTCTCTCTGAAACCATTAATTTCACTGAACAGCTTCCCAATAGTATGAATACTTTAAAATCATGGGTAAATACGCATACGGAAAACAATGAGATGATTGCACCGCTGATTGCCCAGATTAAAAACGTTCTGCTGCCGGAAACCGCCGTTGTCAGCGCGTGGAATATTGTCCGCGGCGTTTTGGAAAAAGGCCTCCATTACTTCGGCTGGTTCTTTTTGGCTATGCTGTTCAGCTTTTTGATTATGTTTGACCTGCCGCATCTTTCCAAAGGCGTGCGCCACCTGCGTTTTACCCGGTTGTCCGAAGCCTATCACGAAACGGCCGACAGTATTATCCTTTTTGCCAAAGTCGTCGGAGAAAACTTCCGTGCCCAGCTTATTATCTCGGCGATAAACACCGTTCTGACGGCAATTTGTCTGCATATACTTGGAATTAACGCCGTTGCATTGCTCTGCACGCTGGTGTTTATCTGCGGGCTGATACCGGTTCTGGGCATGCTCATTTCCTCTGTTCCCATTGTTTTGATGGCAATTAACGGCGGCGGTATGGAATTGGGGCTGTGGGCTATTGTTATGATTATCGCCATCCATATGATTGAAACTTATATTCTCAATCCGCGGATTGTTTCTTCGGTTATGCATATCAATCCGGTTATGACTCTTATTATTCTCTATATCGCGCACAGCGTTATCGGAATGTGGGGTATGTTGCTCGGGGTTCCCATTGCCGTTTATGTTTACCGCAAAATAAGCAAACCGGTGCGAAACTGACGGCGTACATAAAGTAAAATCCCTTTCTGTTTAACAGAAAGGGATTTGTTTTTAGCAGATTTAGGATTATTCGGTCTTGGCGGCCGTTTTTAATCCTAATTTTTCCAAAAGGGCTTTGCCTTCGTCTGTTGCGGCGAGGGAAGCGAGCATCCCGGCAAGATTAAAACCGCCTTTGGGCGAAAGAGCTCCGGCTGCGCTGCTTATGCCGCCGGTAACATCTCCGGCTCCGGCAATAATCTTAATGTCGGCGCCCTTGATATTGTCAGCCTGTGCCAAACCGACTTTCTCGTTGGCTTCAATCTGGCGAACCTGAATCAGATAATGCTGATATCCGTCATTGTTTCCGATTTCGCTGGCCAGCTTAAGCTGCGCTTCAACCGATGCAAGCTGCATTTGCTTTTCGGCATTGGCTTTGGCGTCACCTTCAAGTTTGATTCCTTCCGCCGATTTGCTGGCGGTAATCAAAGAACCTTCGGCTTTTTTGGTCGTCAGGATAAGTTCGGCATCGGCATCCCGTTCGGCTTTGGCCTTTGCGGCTTCCGCATTAATTTCGGTTTCCCGCTTTTTGGCCTCGGCATTGATAACGGTTTTTTCCTTGTCAATTTCAGCCTGTTTGACGGTTTCAACTTTCTTGACTTCCATTTCTTTTTCTTTGGTCAGCTTTGCCTGTTCTTTAACGGCCTGGGTTGCCTTTTCATCGGCAATGCCGACTTCCTGGGCAACTTGGGCTTTTCTCAGGCCGACTTGCTGGTTGGCTTCCTGTTCTTTCAAGTCAATCTGGCGTTGAGCCTCAATTTCGGCTTCTTTGGCTTCCTGATTGTTCTTGGCCACGGCAACGCGCGATTCCTTTTCAATTTCGGATTTCTTTTTCTTCATGATATTGGAAATCACTTGCTCGCCTTTGGCATCGCGGACGTCCATCAATTCAATGTTCTTGACGGTCTCAACCCCCCAAGACTTCAGTTCTTCCTTAACCTCATCGGTAAACTGCTGACCGTATTTGGAGCGTTCACCCATAATTTCGTTCAGAAAGTCTTTTGCCAAAATGGAACGAACCGCACCCTGGACAATGCTGAGAAGCTGTTTTTTCAACTCGTCTGTCCGGCTGATGCGCGAGGCGGCAACCTCATAATCCGAAATACGGAAAAAAGATTGAATATCAACGACAAACGGAACCCTTTCTTTGTCAAAAGCTTCGTAGTCGTTAATGTCAATACCGAAGATTGACAGCGGCATTTGGGTTACCGTAACTCCCAGGAACGGAATAGACATCGGAAATTCATAATAGCAGTTTCCGCAAAACTGTTTTTCCTGCACGGCATTGCCGCGTTCGGGGGTTCCGTAAACCATCGTGTTTTTTCCCCGGCGCACGATATGAACCTCATTGGTCGGAACTACGCGGCGGAGAGAGAAAATCCACTTAACAAAGAAAATCACGATTAGGACGACAACCACGCCCACACCTGCTGCAACATAAGTCATTACATTCATAATTTTTTGAATTTTAAGTTATTAAATAAAGTTAATTAAAGAAAAATCACGAAAAAATGACCTGCTTTTAATAATGCATGGCCATAATAATATATATTATGGCGCATTAATTATCATATATTTTTTAATAACGCAAGATATTTTGTCAAAAAAAAGATATATATTTCAGAAAAATAATCTGAAAATAAAAGAAAACAAAACATAAAATGATATATATTTTGTCTATATAGGGAGAGTACGCTGTTGTCAGCGTCCGGTCAAGCTCATCATTTTATGAAACAGGCGGAGTCTGGAAGGTTCACCGGCGGAGAGCTTGGCGGCAACTTGCAGAGCCTCGGCGGAATCAAGCCGGAGGTGGTGCAGGGTCTTTTGTAAAACGGCGCCTTTGTCTTCATAATGCACGCCAGACAAAATAACCTGTCCGTCGCCGTATGTTTGGCGGATAATGGCCGGAAGCTTTTTCTCCGTATCATAAACCGCCAAAATGTCGGGTTCGGTATTGGCCGCCAAATCAAAGTACGGACCGCCGTGATAATAAACCGTATGTTGTTCCTGATCCTGCCAAATCAGGTTGACGGCAGCGGTCGAGGCGGCATCTTTGGCATAGGGGCGGATGCCGAACTCTTTATATAGGGTTCCGACAGCCCGGCCTTCAACCAAATTCAGCCCGCAGGAACTGATAATACGCAGTTCGGGAATATCTTCCTCAAAGACGGTTTCCCGGCAGGCATAATAGGCGCCGGCGCAAATGCCGTAATAAATGCCGCCGTCACGGACATATTCCCTGATTTTTTCATTGCCGAGAACCTCAAGTTTCCGCCGAAAAGGCGTTCCGGCACCGCCCGGCATAAAAAAGGCGAGAACCGATTCATTCAGACTGCCTTCTTTGATAATCCCGGCCGCATCGGTAAAATCAACGGTGCCGCCGCGCGGTTCAAAATATTCTTTCAGGCCGTATTCCAACGCATTAAGGTCGGAACATCCGTAATCACGGTAAATTAGAATTTTGTCACGCATTCGTTTCTCTGTCAGGTTAGTGGGAGTTAATGGCCGATCCTGCTGGCGGAAAAGGATAATTGGCCGATATGGGAGAATATTTTGCCGCCAATCTAAAAAAGTCAGGATATTCAGACTGAAAATAGTATTTAGCCTGAAATCCTGACTTCCGTTTTGGTCGGGATGACTGGATTCGAACCAGCGACCACTTGCACCCCATGCAAATGCGCTACCAGGCTGCGCTACATCCCGATGACTGCTGTCAACCACTATTCTATAAGTCCTTCTGATGACAAATGCAAGTGTTTTTTTATCTTTTGGCATAATTTTGCCGTCCGTTCCGAAAAGTTGGGAAAGAGAAAAGGCTGTTCCGCTTTAGCTTGAAATTTTATTCCTGTTTTTCAAAAATTTTTGCAGATACTTTTCCAGAATCAGAGCATGCGTATGCTCCTGATCCTTTGCCGCGTAGAGCAGGGTAATCTTATCATGCCCCGCCGTCTCTTTCTCAAATTCTTTCACACCGGCGGCATTGTTTTGCAGCTCCTGCCAATATAGGGCTTTAAACGCTTCCCATCTTTCCTCCCTGTGTCCGAACCATTTGCGCAGGTCGCCTGACGGAGCCAGTTCTTTGGCCCACAGATTGATACAGGCGTTTTCTTTGCTTATGCCGCGCGGCCACAAACGGTCCACCAACACGCGATAACCGTCGCTTTGCAGCGGCTGTTCGTAAATTCTTTTGGTCGTTATCTCCATTTTTTCCTCCCGGGATTCATATAATTAACAGGCCGGCTGCTTCAAGTTTGAAGCCCCGCCTTTTATTTGCCGTTTGAAGAATTATATTATTGGGAAAAGTCAAACAGGGATTTAAAAATGATGATAACGAAAAGACAGGCACGTAAAGACTGGCGGGCGATTGCCGCCGCTTTTTGGAACTTTTGGACCAGCAAAACCGGGGCGTTTATTCTGGCGGTTTCGGGAATTGCTTTCGGCTACTATATTTTTTACATCAGCCGCCCGATTCTCAAATATGAAACGGAGAAGGTCACTTTCATTTCTTCTCAGAATAACAATGAATATGCCGTTTCCGTCAAGGGAAAAGACTATAAAGACTTATATCTGACCCGGGTCTATCTGCATAATAAGGGCGCTATGGCGCTTTCCGGCAGCGATGTTTCCAAAATCGGGCATGATCCCATTCGCATTACGGTTCCCGAGGGAGCAAAACTGGTGCATTATACGTTGGATAATACGGCCACCACGGATGCCATAACCGCGCATCTTGAAAAAGTGGACAATGATCTGGTTATCAAATTTGACTATCTGAATCCAGATTATCAGATTGCCGCATCTCTGCTGCATGAAAACCCTGATGCCGAGTTCACCGTGTCCGGCAGTGCGCTGAATGTCAACGAAATTACGCGGGAATGGAGCGATGAAGCAATAAAGTCATATATTCTGTGGTCTCTGGGAATACTTTATTCTCTGTTGCTTCTGCTCTATATTTATAATCATTGGAAACGTAAGCACATGTAATAAATCCTTTGACTTTTTGAGCGATTGGCTTATTTTAACTCCCATTGTTTAACATAGATGATGAGGAAAATAAGCATGTTGCACCCATGGCACGGCGTCAGCTGCGGGGAAAACTTCCCCGAAGTGGTAACCGCGATGATTGAAGTTCCCCGCGGCTCTAATATTAAATATGAACTGGATAAACTGAGCGGCCTGCTTAAAGTTGACCGCATTCTTTACAGCGCGGTGCATTATCCGGCCAACTACGGGTTTATTCCGCAGACTTACTGCGATGATAACGACCCTCTGGATATTCTGGTTTTGGGACAGGAACCGGTTTTGCCTTTGGCGATCATGCGGGCTAAGCCGATCGGCGTTATGAAAATGGTTGATCAGGGCGAAATGGACGACAAAATCATCGCCGTCCACCTTGATGACCCCGAATACAGCCACTATAACTCAATTGACGAGCTGCCGCCGCATACGCTGAAAACCTTGCAGCGTTTTTTTGAAGACTATAAGGTTCTGGAAAACAAAGAAGTGGTCATTGAGACTTTTCTCGGTCCCGATGAGGCGAAAAAAATTCTGAACAATGCCGTCAAACTGTATAAAGACTGCAAATGTTCGCTTCCCGGTTACGGAGGAGAATAGCTAAAAGCTGTTGCATTAAGCAAATTGTGAGGGTATATATAAGAAAGATTATTTAGCAAGTGAAGGAAATTTCCATGCCCGCAATCTCTCTTATTATACCCTTGTACAATGCCGAAAAATACTTGCGCCCATGCTTGGATTCGGCCAAAAACCAAACTTTTGAAGATATCGAAATCATTTGTATTAATGACGGTTCAACCGACAATACGGCCGATATCGTCAATGAATATGTTGCCGAAGATTCGCGTTTCCGGCTGATTGAACAGGAAAATGCCGGCTGCTCGATGGCCCGCAACCACGGTCTGAAAAGCGCAATGTCACCTTATGTTGCTTTGCTGGATCAGGATGACGTACTGCATCCGCAGGCAATGGAAGTTCTTCATCACCTGATAACCAAATACAATGCCGATGTGGCAGAGTTCGTTAACGAAACCGTTCCCGATGATTTTGTCATGAGCAATCCGCCGCATTATGACATTGATAAAATCCCCGCTGAATTTTCGCAGGATGCGTTCCATTTCTGGTTCCGCAATCCCCGCGGCGGTTCGGTGCTGGTTTGGAACCGGCTTTATAAGAAAGATGCCATCGCCGGTATTGAATTTCCGCAGGATATCCAGCCCGCGGAAGATACGATATTCACCCTGAAGGTAATGTTCCACGTTTTGAGTATTGTTCATACCGATACCAGACTGCTTTATTACCGCGACAGTTCAACCTCAGTGATGAATCAGGGAAAAACCGACAAATATGTCCGGGTACATGCCGCTGCCGGACAGGTGCTTTACGACTATTTTCTCAAATCGGACCGGGTTAAAAACAAACAGGATTATAAGTTGTTGGAGCGTTATGTCAGCCGCTTTATTTTCAAATCGGTTGTTTCCCAGCCCCTGCGCCGCATGAATGACAAGGAAACCCGTTTGCAGTCGTTGGAAAAAGCGCGTGAACTGGTTCTGCCGCTGTATCGTCAGGGGGCCCTGAAGCCGGAATTGCTGGGCTGGCGCAAGGCTTTGGCCTGCCGTTTGTTTTTCAACGGACACTTTACTCTGGCGAGGTTGTTTGTATGACTAAAATTGACGTGGCTATCAATTCCTATAAAAAACCGGAATCTTTAATCTATACATTGATGACGCTGAAGAAAGTCGCGGCAGATTTGATTGATACCGTTTATATCAACGACGACTGCTCCGATAACGGCGCTTACGAACTCTACACCCATCCCGCGGTGGCGGAATATTTCAAGCCCTGGAAATTGGATGTTCGGGTTAATACGCATAATGTGGGAATTAAGGAAGTTTATGTCCGGGGATATCGTCCGGCTTATATGCGGACACTGAAATTTATGCTCAGCAACTGGAAACGCTTTTATTCATCCGCATATTCCCATAACCGCGAAGATATCCGCTATCAGTATGCCTTGGACCATACGGATAAAGATTATCTGATGCTGATGCACGATGATGTTATGTATCTGCAAGATGTTGTCAGCCTTTATCTGCAAACGCTCCGAAGTGACGACAAAATAGCCTTGGTCGGAGAACTGGGACAGTGCTGGCGCTGCCGCTTTGCCGACATCTGCAATCCGCAGAAGATAATGCAGGGCGAACGTCCGTCGCCATACTGGCCGCTGACCCCGTCGCCCAAAACCAAAGATATCCGAAACTTTAATCCCAAACAGGCTTTTAGCCGCGAATGCCGGATTAATGAATGGGTGTCGATGGTCAATGTCAAAAATGCCCGGGAAATAACCGAAAAAAGCCGCAGTTTCTTCGGCAATATGTATAAGCATGCCGACACAGGCGCCTATTGGTTTGGCATGCTGGTTGATTTGGGGTATAAGTTTTCTGATCCCTTTATTGCAACGAACAGTCAGGTTAAAGATTATTATGATCATGCCTGGCAGGGACATTCCGGCCATTCGGTCTGGGTTAATCAGGGTGACGGAAAATCTAAATACAATGCCGCGGAAATTATCGACCGCATTCGCCGGGAATTCGGTTTTGAAATGCCTGAAATTGTAGGAAAATAAAGCAATGTTAAATCACAAACAAAAAAATGAGATTGACGGCCTGCCGCAGTTCTATAAAAATTCGGCCATCCACTTTTCCGGAAAAAACAACCGCATAAAAATTGGTCCGAAAGTCTTTGTTAAAGACAGTAAAATTAAGCTCTATGGCGATTCGTCGTTAGAGCTGGAAGAGGGATGTTATTTGCAGGGATGTACGTTTATTATCCGTAACGCCCATGTCAAATTCGGCCGTTGCTGCGAGCTGATGAATGTGAAAGTTTCGGCTTTCGACGGCTCTTATCTTGAAATCGGCGGAAATTCGGCCGTAACCGGAGAGTGGGAACTGAAAGACGCGGCAACCGTAACCGCCAAAAAACTGTGGTGCACCTGGCCGCCGCTGGTAGCAGCCAAGGGTGGCAAAATTACCATGGGAGACTGCGGCCTGGCTGATACCACGATTTATAATACCGACTATCATCCGATTTATGACTTTGACGGCAATATCATCAATCAAGACCGTGATGTGATCATCGAAGATAATGTCTGGGTTGGCCGCCGAACGGTTATCCTGAAAGGAGTAACGCTCGGTAACGGTTGCATCTTGGGCTTTGGCAGTGTTGTTAGCCGCAGCATTCCGCCGCATTGTATTGCCGCCGGCATGCCGGCCAAGGTCGTGAAAGAAAATGTTGTCTGGGCGGCGCATGACGATTCAGACTATAAGAAGTATTTTCCCCTGACGTCTGAAACTGCAGCAGACTTTTTCACCATGACCAAACCGAAAGACAATTATGAAAACCGCAAAATCAAAACTTCTTGCCGTTTATTAACCCGGTTAAAACTCCGCTTGGCCCTGTGGCAAAGCAAATCATAAGTTTTAGCGGCATTTGTATCAAAAGTATGAAGACGGTCTCTAAGAAGCAAAAAATTTGCCGATAACGATGGTTTCTTTACGCTTGAGCCAGTCATAAGCTTTGCCGAGGTGGCCGATATCCAGAGCCTGATAGCCAGCTTTGGCCAAATCATAAGCCAAAACGGTGGCGGTGGGGCCGAGAACCACAATCATCAGGCGGTCTTTCGGCTGGGCTTTTGCTTCTGCAAGCAAGCGGTCATAATCCCGGAAAGCGTGCGCTTTAGGGCCGTAGATATAATTGACTGATTTGGCATTATCATAAATATCATGCTGAAAAATTTCGGTTCCTTCGCCGCGGATGATTGTAATGTCCCGCCCGTCCCAGATTTTGCGGATTTCATTGTAATAGGCTTCAATTTCAGCTTCGTCTTTTGGTGCATTTTCATTATCCGGTTCAATGGCATGTGCGGTAAAACAGGCATCGGCATAAGTCTGTTCAAAATTGAGATATTTATAAATCTGAGTACGGTTTTTAGCCATAAATGTCCGCCAATAGGCGCGGGATTGTGCGTCAACGTCTGCCAGTGAGCCGAAACGGTCGGGAATGCCGACCAGAATGGACGGATCGTCAGATTGTAAAACTTCGGTCAGACGGGCGGCAATTTCCGGCGTATATTCCTGAAAGCCGATAGCCCGCCCGAACATCAGGTTAAACTCACCGTCTCCGTAACGAACCACGCTGCATTTATCGCGAATGATTTTTGCAACGCTTTCTTTCTGTCCGAGAACTTTAGGCAGACGCAAAGATTTGACCTCGTCACAGATTTCATATTTGAGATTATCCAGCATATATTCGTAATCTGCATATTTTTTAATGGCTTTGTGGTGTGCTTTAAGGTCAAATTTCAGCAGACGGATAAGATTCTTGGCAAAAAGAGTGGCTCCCATGCGATAATTCCTGTTTAGAGTTGACTATTGCCAGAAGTTTATTACAATCAACCCTGTATTGCAACAGTTTTATCCAAAGGGTTAAATATGAAAATCTTGGTGCACCTCCATTTGTATTACGCGGATATGCTGCCGGAAATGATAAACCGTCTCCGCAGCCTGGAGGGCAGGGACTATGATTTATATGTAACCTTGGGAAAAGATGATCCCTTGGTCAAAAAAGATATCCTCAGTTTCAAAAACGATGCGCGGATTTTGATTGTTGACAATAGGGGATATGATTTGGCACCGTTTTTAGCCGTGCTGCATGAGGTCGATTTGGATAAATACGATTATCTGATAAAACTGCATACCAAAAGAGATTTGCCGGCACCGGCCGAGTTGCCCCGCTGCTGTTTCCGCGGTTCACAATGGCGTGAATGCCTGACCGGATTTATGAAAGACAGAACCGCCCTCGATAAGGCTTTGAAACTCTTTATCCAAAAGCCTGAAATCGGAATGCTCAGCCACTATAAGCTGTTAATCTCTGCCGCCAAAGAAGATAGGGAAGCTAACCGCCGTGCCGAAGAAATTATGCAAAAGCTCGGCCTGAAAGTCAGAGACCGTCATTTTATTGCCGGAACCATGTTTATTTGCCGGGCAGGGATAATGAAACCGTTATTGCGGCTGCCTTATACGGCCGCGGATTTTGACGTTCCTGCCGCCGATCATGCCGGCGGAACTCTGGCCCATGCTTTGGAGCGGGTTCTGAGTTGGCTGGTGGCAGCTCAAGGTTTTGCAATTTCCAGCTATACGCCGCTGACATTGTCGGCACTTATGCAAATCGCCGCCTATAAATGTAAACGTTTCCTGTATCGCAAACACACCAACAGCAAAGGGATTACCCGAATTAAAATTTGTAAAATCCCGGTTTATAAAAACAGCCGGAAGAAATTATAATTTATTGCTGATAATCAGCAGGATGACGGCGGCCAGACAACCGGCAAACATATCGTCAAGCATAACGCCCCAGGCGTTTTTCAGTTTACTGTCAGCCCACTTGACCGGTCCCATTTTTACAATATCAAACAAACGGAACAGCGCAAAACCGATAAGATAAACATACCATAAGTTCCAATTGCCGATAAGATAATTTCCCACCAGAGCAAAAGTTAAAGACTGCCCGGCGACTTCGTCGATAACCACCATTGACGGATCTTTATTGACCTGATTTTTAATCAACTGATGTGTTGCCCAGACGCCGATGAAAAAAGCTGCAAAAGCCAGCAGTAAAATACCGGCCGTTCCGTAGAAATAAGCCGCAGCGGCAACCAACGGCAGTGTTCCTAAAGAACCGACGGTGCCCGGAGCTTTCGATGACAGTCCCAGCCCGAAATAAGTGGCGATAATCTTGGCAACTTTTTCCATTTTTTTATTCCTTTGTTTAATTGCTCTCAATGAGCCTATCATATAAAACATCTTCCTTTTTGCAACCGAAAAGCCTAATTTGTTGACAAATTACAAATAAAGACGTATAAATAGACAAAATTTCTTATTGTGTAACTTAAAACATACAATTATGTGTAAATTAAAAAATCAGTCAGAAGAAGTATTTGTGCTGGCCTTCGGTTATGCCCGCTACGCTTTTCAGCGTTACCGTAATGATGTTTACCGCCTTTTGCCCAGAGCGGAAGCCAAAAGATACATCGGACACGGAGCCCCTTCGCAGAAATTGTTCTTTACCGATAATCGGGAAGCTCATCGGATTTTTCGGGAAGCAGAATACTTAAAAGTTTCAGACGACGGAGAGTTGATTTTGGTACAGAAAGGATCCGTCTGCCGCGGATATCTTTTTAAGCCGGCCGTCAACAAGTATGAACAAGCCTTTGAGGAAACAACGTCTTATTGCGAATTTTATTGCGGCGGCGGAGTTATTGTCCTTGGTTTTGAAACATACAAGACCGTGCTTTACCGCGGCAAAGAGAACAAGCTTTACGAGTTAAGTGATCGTTTTCTGACCGTTGAAATCAGCAGTGAAGATAAAGTTTTCGTTACGAATGCGGCTAACAAATCTTCGGTTTATTTTTATGACCGGGGAATGAAACAGGTCGTTATTCTGGGCTGAAAAAAAGCAACTGAAAAAGGAACTCAAACGAGTTCCTTTTTTTATTTTAAATTTCCCGGATGTGAATGCTTTTTATTTTGATTTGACATAGCATAAAAGCTGTTATATTTTATGTCCAATGTTCGGGGAACTGAAATCCATGTCCAGAAATGCTTTTGCATTTTAAAAGATTTCAGAGTTGTCATATCCGGCAACCGTTCAATTCCCCGAACATATTGTTCTGAGCAACAACTGAGAGGAAGGCTTATGAAAACTTATTACATAGTCAGCGGCGGTTTTGATCCGATACATGAGGGACATATAGAGATGATAAAGGCGGGAGCTGCAGCGAGCGACGGAGTTATTTTGCTGTTAAATTCGGACGCGTGGCTTTGCCGCAAGAAAGGCAAGAACTTTATGAATTACAACACGCGTCGGGTAATCTGCGAGAACCTGAAAGGGGTAATAGACGTTCTGGCGTTTAATGATGATGACAATTCGGCCAGCGACGGCATTCGGCGCGCCCGGGAGAAATATGCGGACTGTAATTTGGTTTTTGCCAACGGCGGCGACCGCACCAAAGATAACATTCCTGAATCTGCAATATGCAAGGAATTGAACGTAAGTCTGGCCTTTGGCGTCGGCGGCGAAAACAAAGCCAATTCCTCCTCCTGGATTTTGGATAACTGGAAAAAAGGAGCCTGATATATGTCAGATCCGATTGATATAAGTATTATCACGGCATCATATAATTTATTGAAGTCTGGCCGGAAAGAAAAAATTATACGTTGCTTAGAGAGTATCCATGCTCAGAAAAATGTCAAATATGAGCATCTGATTATAGATGGAGCTTCCACCGATGGGACATTGGAATTTTTGTCCCCGTATGAAAAAAAAGGCTGGATAAAAATTTATTCAGAGCCTGACAAGGGAATTTATGATGCCTTTAATAAAGGAATTGATAAAGCATTAGGGAAATATGTCTGCTTTATTAATTCAGATGATTACTTGAACACTCCCGAAGGTCTTTCAGTCTCATTGAATCTTCTGCAGCAAACCGGGGCCGATTTTTCCTATTCGCCGGTCAGTTATGAACAGGGGGGGCACATTATTAGTACAGACGAAAAACGTACTGATATGAGAAATGTTTTTTATCATATCCCGGGCTGCCACCAGGGAATGCTTTTTAAGAAAAGTTTATTTGGGCAAATAGGTTTGCACGAATTGAAATTTGAGATTTGTGCAGATTACGATTTTATTTTGCGGGCAGTTTTATCAAAAGCAACCTCAGTAAGGGTACCTCAATCATATGCTGTATTCAGTATGGAAGGGTTGTCCGGAAGCAATCCGGAGCAACTGGCTCAAGAGAGCATAGCAATTAAAGCAAAGAATTATAATTGCTCATATAAAGAAGCAGAGAAAATACATCAAACATTATACGTTCCATGGAAGTTATATATCAAACTGCTGAGCTGTACGGCGGTCGATAATAAATTTTCATATCTTCTTTGGAATTGGAGACATTCTCCGCAAAGGCAAAAATTAAAAGCACTCCGTCACTGGATTTTTACATTGCGTACTCGAAAGGGACGGAGAGCATTGAGAATTTTAGGAATCAATATAGTAAGCGAGGAGAAGAGATGAAGAAAGCGCTGATCACGGGGATAACGGGACAGGATGGTTCTTATTTGGCAGAGTTACTGTTGGATAAGGGCTATGAGGTACACGGCATAAAGCGCCGTTCGTCGTTGTTCAACACGGGCCGGATAGACCATCTGGCAGGAAAGGTAAAGTTGCATGACGGGGATTTGACGGACAGTTCAAATTTAATCCGTCTGATGAAAGAGATAGAGCCGGACGAGGTTTATAACCTGGCGGCACAGTCGCATGTAAAAGTCTCATGGGATTGCCCGGAATACACAGCGGACACGGATGCGTTGGGCACGTTGCGTCTGTTGGAGGCGATAAGGGTTTGCGGACTGGAGCGGAAGACGAAGTTTTATCAGGCATCGACTTCGGAGCTTTACGGCTTGATACAAGAACCGATACAAAAGGAAACGACGCCGTTTTATCCGCGTTCGCCCTATGCGGTAGCAAAACTTTATTCCTATTGGATCTGCGTGAATTATCGTGAAAGTTTCGGTATTTTTGCGGCGAACGGGATATTGTTTAATCACGAGAGCCCGCGCCGCGGCGAGACGTTTGTCACGCGAAAGATCACCATGGCGGCGTCGCGGATAGCGCTGGGGATGCAGGAGAAGCTTTATTTGGGCAATCTGAGCGCCAAACGGGACTGGGGTCATGCGAAAGACTATGTTGAGGGGATGTGGCGGATATTGCAGCAGGAAAAGCCGGCAGATTATGTATTGGCGACCGGCACGACGACGTCCATCCGAGACTTTGTGAGTATGACCTTCAAAGAGCTTGGCATAGAGATAACATGGCAAGGCGAAGGAGTTAACGAAAAAGGTATAGATAAGAAGACGGGGAAAGTTCTGGTAGAAGTAGATCCGAAGTTTTTCCGTCCGGCGGAAGTAGAATTGTTGCTGGGAGACAGCACGAAAGCGAGAACGCAGCTGGGCTGGAAACCGACATATGATTTGTCGGCATTGGTAAAAGAGATGGTTGCCGAAGATTTGAAACTCGCCCAAAAGGAAAAACTCCTCAATGACAACGGTTACGAAACCCTAACTCCCAGAGAGGCTTAAATCATGGACGATATGATAGAATTCATCAAGCCGGATTTCAGTTTTGCCGATGAACGCGGCGCGTTGACGCAGCTCTGCCGGGAAGGTTGGAAACAGATAAACGTCACCAGCTCAAAGGCGGGAGTTTTCCGCGGAGGACATTATCACAAAAACAATAAAGAAGCCTTTTACATAATAAAAGGCGAAATAGAAATTCAGCTGACGAAAGATGGCCGAGAAGAGACGGTAACGGTAAAGGAGGGAGACTTTTTCGTACTGAAACCTTATGCCGTCCACTCGTTTAAGTTCAAACAGGATACGCTGATGGTGGCGCTTTATGATAAAGGCGTAGAGGAAGCCGGCGGTCAAAAAGACATCTATGCGGCCTGAAGGAGACAAAGCATGTACTTAATAGTAGGAGCGAAAGGTTTTCTGGGCAGCTATCTCATAAAAAACATCTTGTCTATGACAAAGGAAGATGTTGTTGCTGCAGATGTCAATTATGTAGAAACAGAACAAAATCCGAGGTTGTCATGGCAAAATTGTGATATAACCAAAGAAAAAGATGTTGAAAAGTTACGAGAATATCTTAAAGAAAAAAATGATATAAAGGTCATATATCTCCCCGTATATTTTAACGTCAATAAAAATCCTGAAGTAGATAAGCAGGCTTGGAATGTAAATATATTAAGTTTTGCCCGTTTCTTAGATATTTTTGATAAGGTTTCCACCTTTTATGGTATTTCGACAGATATGTTATACAAAGAAGACAGAGACATACCATATACTGAGCATGATGAAATTACCCCGATGAATGATTATGCACGGCATAAGGCGGTAGAAGAGCGTATGTTGGAAGCCAAAGGATATAATATTGTCAGATTGCCGGTAATGATGGGGCCAAGTTTGTCATTGGTAAAAAAACATTTTTATGATGATATCGTGTCCAATCTGCGAGCAGGAAAATCAATGGAATTCTTTACGGATTCATGGCGTTCAATGATAGATTTTGACACAGTTTCACAAATACTGGTCAAATTAATGGAAACCCCTTCAGCACATCAATATCCGATAGTCAACATTGCCGGGGATGAAGCTCTTTCTAAATATGAATTTGCACTTCGTCTGGCCGATAAATACGGCTTAGATAAAAATCTGGTCATCCCGATTTCAATGGATAATGATACTAAAATTTGGACAGAGAAGAGACCAAAGAAAATTTTGCTGGATAATAGTTTAGTAAAACAAATATTGAATCTTAAAGAACTAAAAATCAAAATATAGGAGAGGATATGAAACGACAGGAAAATATACCAGTATTTATGGTTACTAACTGGGATATGGTTGGATATACAGCCACTACAATGGTTAGCGTGTTATGCAATACCCAAAGGAATATCGATTTCTATATTATGGATTGCGGATTGTCAGACTTTGATAAAAAACAGCTTTCAACACTGAAAAATAAGTTCTCAAACTTAAGCTCAATGTCTTTTTCAAAAGTAGATATAAAACGCTTTGAAGGGATGAATGTCTGGTATTATGGTATGTTAGATGCTTGGGCAATGTTGTTGTTTCCTGAAGCTTTTCCTGACGTAAAAAAAGTTGTTCATATCGAAAGTGATACCTTAGTTGTTGATGATATTGCAAAATTATATAATGAAGATTTAGACAACTATACAATAGGTGGCTGTCCAGAAATAGCTTTTGGGGCAACATCAGAATTATTTCCATCAAAAGAACATGTCTACTTTAACTTAGGTATGCTATTAATTGATTGCGATAAATGGCGCCAAGATAACACAACGGAAAAATGTTTGGAACTAGGTAAAAAATATGGCAAGAAATTTAACTGCCTACATCAAGATGCGTTAAATATGCTATATTATAACAATAACTATAAACAACTTCCAAACAGATATAATTTGGGCGAACGGAAAAATTATGTAAAGAATATTCATCCTGAATTGTCTGAGGAATATTTTGCCCAAGAATGGCAACACCCGGTTATTATTCACTTCTCCCCTAATAAGCCATGGAGAACACAACACTCTTTTTATGATTCTAAACGGATTGTCAAGTATTTCAATGAGTGGTGGTTTTATGCCAATCAAACGCCATATGTTGAGGGATTAAAGAATGCCTTTATAGCTCAAAGGATCGAAGACGGGTTTAAAGGTTTGAAAACGGGAATTGATAATTATGGGTGCAGTATGTTGGATACTTTACCTCAGGATCATAATTGTGCCAATATCATGGGAGAAAATGTTGTTGTTGGGCAATTCAGAGTAGGAAATTCAATTTTAAGCACAAAAGATGAAAAACATTTAATGTTGCCAATTCCGTCAACGGTTAAATATACTTTTTTGGGAATTCCTTTTCTCAAAGTAAAAACAAATAAAAAAGGGGGAAAAAGCTATAAATTATTTGGAATATTACCTCTCATAAACGTCAAACGAAAGAATAATGGAAGTGAAAGATATAAATTATTATCAATTATTCCCATATTAACTAAAAAAGTAAAATAATGTTATGAGAGAGTAAAAGATTATGTCAGAAGAAAAAGTAACGGTAATCACCGTCGTCTATAATTTGATAAAGTCAGGACGGGTAAAATATTTTAAACAGATGTTACGATCTGTTCGTAATCAAACTTATAAAAATATAGAACATATTGTAATGGATGGAAAATCAACAGATGGTACCTTAAGTTTATTGGATAAATATCAAAAGAAAGGCCATATCAAATACTATAGTGAAAAAGACAATGGTCCTTATGATGCAATGAATAAAGGTATCAAAAAGGCTGATAGTGATTATGTTATAATTTTGCATAGTGATGATTATTTATACGATAAAAATGTAATAACATTACAGATGAAATATTTAAAACTGACAAATTCAGATTATACAACTGGTGATACTGTTTTTATTGATAAAGATAACAATGTTGTAACTCCATATTTAGGCATTGCTCATAGATATGATGATAAGTACTTCTTTTTAAAAGGAGATAATACGCCAGTTTTTTGGATGGAAACGTCATTTAACCATGAAGGAATGTTGTTTAAAAAAAGTGTTTTTGAACGGATTGGATATTTTAGTGATGAAAAAATATATGGAACATCCGCAGATTTTAAATTTGAAGTTGATTTAGTTTTAAAAGACATAAAACATACCCATATACCATATAATTTTTTATGCTTTAGAACAGGGGGAGCTTCTTCTACCGAAGATAAAAGATTCTATAAAATATTAGAATACATATATTCTAAATTTTATTATTTGGATGTTAATAAAAATTTAGCTGAATATGACAAGCTAAGACAAAATCCAACTCCGTTATTTGTATATTCCTTGAAGAATTACTTAACTTCACTTAATTTGAAAAATTTTGATTATAAAAAATGTTTTGATTTTTTAGATTTAATGCTTGAGAAACAAAATCAATGGAAAAATAGCAATGTGTGGAAAGAAGTAAAAGTTAAGAGTTCTCAAATAACAGCTAAATTGTTTTCCATTCTTCCTTTATTAAAAATCAAAGATAAAAATAATATAAAATATTACAAATTATTTGATTTTTTACCGTTGCTCAAAGTAAAAACTAATGTAAATGGAACCAAAGAATATAAATTATTTAATTTTTTACCAATCATGAAAATAAAGAAAAAGTAAGGAAACGACTATGACGTATGAATATCTCATTTTAGGCGCAGGAATTACCGGGTTAACCTTGCTCAAAAAAATGCGCCAAAAAGGAATTAATAATATTTTGGCATTGGAAGCCGAAAAAGAGGCCGGCGGGCTTTGCCGTAGTTTTTATGTTGAAGGCCATGTGGTAGATATCGGCGGTCATTTTTTCCAGACCAAATATAAAGAAGTAGAAGATTTTATTTTTGCTTCTTTTCCGAAAGAGAAAATGTATAAAATAGATCCTCGTATTTCTAAAATCAGTATTGAGGGAATGGATGTAGATTATCCTCTGGAATCAAATTTGTGGCAGCTTCCTGTCGATAAGCAAATAAAATATTTGATTTCAGTTATTCGTAACGGAGAGGCTTTAGGCAAACCGGAACCTAAAAATTACGAAGAATGGATACGGTGGAAATTAGGGGATATGATCTGTGATAATTACTTGTTGCCTTATAATACAAAATTATGGGGCGTAACTCCTGATGAGCTAGATGTCGATTGGATTTATAAAATTCCTCGTGTCGAAGTAGAAGAAGTTTTGCGTTACTCTTTAGAACGTCAGCAGGATGTAGAAAAATATCCGTGCCATAATCGCCCGTATTATCCATTATCGGGTGGCTATGGACGTGTCATGGAAGCCATTGCCAAAGATGAATTGCAGAATATTAAATTCAATACAAAGGTAACTAAATTGCATTTTGACGAAAATGAGCAAGTTTGGGTTATCAATGAAGAATATAAAGCAAAAAACGTAATTAATACAACACCGTGGCCGGATTTATATGAAGCTATGGGCAGACCGGAAGCAATTCGTGAACAGATTAATAAAATAAAATATAACAAGGTTGTTGTTTCTTTGTTTGAAACAGACGATAATCCGACCAATTATCATTGGAGGTATCGTCCGGAAATGGAGCAACAGCACCACCGTGAGCTCTATATCAGCAATTTTGTAAAAGACAGTAAAAATTATGGTGTATTTACGGAAACTAATGCCAATCGTTTTGATGCAAACAAGGTAACCTTTAAGGGACGTAATTTGTTTAATTATACTACACCGGCGGCATATCCGATACCGTTGGTCGGTAGAACGGCAGCTATTACGGCGATTTTAGATTATTTCAAACCTAAGCATTTATATGGTGTTGGCCGCTGGGGAGAACATCAGCACCATAACCATGATATCTGCATCAAACATGCTCTTGATTTTGTAGATAATCTTCAAGCAAGTTAAAATTTATGATAAATAAAGCTTAATATAAAATTTTTAATAAAAAAGGAACTCATTTGAGTTCCTTTTTATCTTAAATAAACTTATCCAGATTTTGAATATGTCTGACCGGAACTTTATACTCGCGGGCAACATCATCATCTTCAATCTCAACAATAAGCAGCTCGCTGACTGATTTTAGCGGCATGCGGGCCTTTTCGTTAATATTATCCAGCATAATAGCGCTTTCACGACTGCGATAGAGCAGGGCGCTTGAACCTCCGTCATAAACAAAGCGCGGATTTTCCGGACCGCCCTGATGATATTTAATAATAATCAGGATTTCGCCGGCTGCATTCTGCAGAATATCGTATTTTCCTTCTTGTTCGGAATTATTAGCGTTAACCATAATTTACCTGCCTCAATTGTATTAAAAACATCTAAATTTGAAAAAACGATAACATATAATTATTAACAAATATACTACATTTTATTTTTTTTGCAAAATTTTCATTTTTTATGTTGACTAAGTGTTTTTTATCCTCTATATATCACCTCGTTATGTGAGTTCATCTCCGTTAACGGGCTCGTAGCTCAGTCGGTAGAGCATTTGACTTTTAATCAAAGGGTCGGCGGTTCGAACCCGCCCGAGCTCACCAATTAAGGAAATCTCTGCAGAAATGCAGAGATTTTTTTGTGCGCTAAGACTTAGGAAATCAGGGGATTTGAGAGAGTGAAAGACGGGATTTTAGTCTAAGGAGTCCCGCCTTAAAAGGCTAAATTTCGGTCTAAATGGGCAAAAAGTCTACGTTATGTAGGGACACCTTAGACAGTGTCCCTACATCGGTTTTATTGGTGTTGAGGGGAAAATAGTTAAAATCGGTTCGTGAGTAAAAACCGCTTATCGGTCGGCTGAAAATATAGGTTTTCACGAACTTTTGCATCAAAAAGCCCTATATTTAATTATGATTATATATTGGCCGATTTCTGGATTATGATAAGATTTCGATAAATCAATCAAATAAGGAAATTTATTATGAATAAATTTAACTGGATAATTGCTGCCTGATTTACGCCAGAATTTTCCCTTAACATCCAAGATTATATGCTAGAAAACAATCCTGCCTGTAAGGATAAGAATGATACGAATATTTAGCAGCGTATAAAAAACTTCAGGTTAACTGAAACTTTTTAAGCTTTTATACTGTTATTCCATTTATTGTAAATGCTTTTCCATCAATTCTAACAAGCGATTAATGTTGGCAGCCATACCGTTGAACCATTTGTCCGAATGCAGCCGGAGCTGATAACCTGAAGATGTACCTTTATGCGTCATGTTGTGAATCAATTCATAATTAAATACTTACTGCTGAATTTCCTGCTCGCGCTTCATCATTCCCATGACATGAGCAACTTCATAAATAACTGCCTCGCGCGGGGTTTTGAAATTGAGTTTGTTAAAGTTTATTTCGGTCATATCCCCCCCCCTTTACTTACTTAAAATATCCCAGACAAGTATTGATTTGCAGATTGGGCGTATCAAAGGCATCCCATACCTCATCGATAAGAGAGTTACCGTGAGTGATGCGGACAGACAACCCGAGTATGCCGAGTTGCAGATAAGCCATATTGACGCAAAGGCTGTCAATATCGGTGGCAAGAATTGCCAGTTTTCCGCCAAGATCGGTCATACCCTGCTTTTGCAGATGACGAATCAGACCGATGATCATTGCCCCCGAACCGCAAGCCGGTTCGGCAACAGTTACATAAGGCTTTCCTTGCGGCAAGCCATCACCAAAAGCCACGGCAGCCATAAACTCGCAGACATGAATCGGCGTGAAAAACTGCCCGTGAAAGTGCTTATCGAGCCGCATTTGCCCGAAATAACGGCCGAGATAATCATCCGGCTGCCAAGCCAGAAGCTCGGACAATGCCTTAATCATATTTAAAATAAGGATAATCTGCGGCTGTTTATAATATTTTGCCCGTTCAAAATATTCCGTGTGACATTGTTCGTACTTAGGCATATACCGAGCCAGCAGCGGTTCCTGCATGCCGAAATTATGAACGATGCACCGCCCCAACAGGCAGAAATCGTCAAAAACGGTATGCAAAGCCCGGTTACTTTCTGCAGATAGCCGGTCAAACATTTTGAAAAATTCGGCTTCTTTGGCCGAGCCGCCGCCATAAATGAATGTATCTTCAGCTGGAGCGTTAGGTTTCGAATCTAGTGCTGAAAGACGCCGAACTTCAGGCTCCGGCACAGAATGCGGTGGAAACCGAATGGCAGGCGCCTGAAGTGTCGGAAGCGTGAAATCAAAAGCAAGCTGGTCTGACATTTTGTACCCTCTCTATATATAAATTAAGCGTGAGGGTTGCTTATACGTCAGCATTAGTCCAGTTGTTTATCGGGCTTTCCCCTGAAACTGCCGCAAAAATTGAAATCCTTGCAAACCAACGCATTGCGGAAGCCCCCTCCCCGGGGGAGGGGAGTTTTTTCTGAAAAAAGGAAACAAAAAACCCCGGAAGAAACCGGGGTTTTGAGTCTGTGGTGGGTTAATCGAATTTTTGTTCGTTATAAGAAAGACCGAGAATTTTATAGACTTCGCACATCTGGGAAAGAGAAAAATTTTGTGACGGGTAATCACGCAGGTGCCGGAACATTTGCTGCACCAATTTGTAATCAGCTGCGGCCTGTTGACTGGCAAAGGCCTGCCCATAAAACTCCTGACACTGGAAAGTATAGCGGTCAATTTTATACGTTTGTCCCCAATCGTTGACCGCAGTTATATAAAGGCGGCCGATTTTGGTTATTTTCAGGAATATACCTTTCTGACGGCTATCATTGGGCTCGATCCAGATTTCATCATTAAGAGCATAAGCTTATAACATATTTTTATCTCCTGTGTTTGAATTTGGGAGCGAACTGCACCGCTCCCGAGCGGTTGGGTTCACTGTTGTTCCGGTGTGAAGCCAAGTTTTTGCATTTCAGAAAGAATAAGCGCATCTACCTTCTGGGCAATCTCGGCAAAGCGTTCAGTTAAGAAAGCGTCCATTTTGACATCCTGACGTTCACCGTAAAAACGATCGCGTTCTTCCCAATTCCGGATATCCGGCACTTTGACAAAGGTTTTGCTGCCGCTGGAGAAACAGTTGATTTTTATCTCCTGCCGAAATGGCCGGCCAAAAGAAGACGTATACGGATCATGGCTGACGTCAAAACCGCCGCCGGCATATTTGAATTCCACATCATTTTTCATTTTATGTTCCTTTCCTAAACTTCGGGGCAACCCCGTGTCGCCCGCTGATGTGTTTGTTTTTGCTTAATGTTTCGTGATTGTCCAGTTATTTGTTGCAAAAAAGGTTCTTTTTCAGATAAAGAAAATATGCGCTTGCAAGTTACAAAAACTTCCGTTAGACTGGCGGTGTTTGGTTGTTGGAGATCCGCAAACTCCACTATCAATAAGATTTATCCTAACGGAATGGATATATTTCGTTAGCCTTTGAAAGGCATATATCTCGACTTGATGTAAGGTCGGGATGCTTCCGACTATACAACAAACATAATGTCGGAGGTTTTGCCGATGGCATTATGTTGAAGGTCGGAGGATCATTTTTAGGATAGTGATTTTTGTGGACATACCCGACCACCTTTCAGGTGGTCTTTTTTTTGAAAGGAAATGTCGTGCAAGAGCTGTTAGATTTTATTTCCAAAGAATGTCAGATAAAACTTGGCGAAAATCTGCACTGGGCCAGGAGAGAGCAACTGTTGGGCATTGAAGACGCCGCGGAAAAAGCCGGATGCAGCGTGGAAGATATCGATGCGCTGGAAACCGGACGCAAAGGACTTGACCTGACGCTGGTTTGCAAGCTGTTGAAGCTTTATAAAGAAAAACTGTACATTAACGTGGAGAGCTACAATGACTGATATGCCAATTTATTACGCCAGCGAGCTCAACCCAGACACCTGCCTGAATATTGCCATGTTTCTTTTTGCAACCCGGCGAAACAGCAAGCTGACAATTACGGAAGCAGCGGTGCGTACCGGCCTGTCCGTTAAAGATGTGGACGAATTGGAAACGCAAGCCGGGCAATATGATTTTGCAAAAATCGCGAAGCTGTTGGATTTATACAGGAAAAAGCTGCCGATGTCGGCAAAGAGTTTGAAACGAATGCCCAAAACGCTGGCAGGCAGATATTTTGAGGGTTAAAAGAAAAGCCTCATTGCTTTTGGGCAACGGGGCTTTTTCTTTGAAAGGTTTAATAATTCTGGTTACAGGGGTTCGTGGGATCTCCCGGATCGTAATCACGAGGTTCACTCTTGATACCAAGCTTTTTACTGGCCCAGATAACCGGATCGGCGACAACCGTTCCGACCAAACCGATACCAATACTCCACACACGTCCCCAACCGGACATTTCACTATCGGTCAGCCCTTCTTTGAGAATATCAGAGAAGTAGCCTCCTTCATCGTCGTCATATTTTCCCATAATATTAAGTTTTAGGGGTTAGACAATCAAATTATATAATAGATATAATCATTTACAGATGCATACGAATATTGGTCATAAAATAGTATTACCGCAAAAAATGTCAAGCAAAATACGATTTGGCAGCAAGCTTTATTTTTTGTTTTAGTATATTGATTTTATTTCATTTATTAGCTGGACCTATGCATTTGTTTCTGGCTTTCCCTGAAATACTGGGATTCTGGCGGCAGGTTGACCGCAACCGCTATCGGCAAGACCGGATTCCTTACATTCGCCGCTGCCACCGGATATATTATCGGAGAGAGGATGTTTATGCTTACAAAGAAAAGTTGGAGAAAAAGAAAAACGGAAATGCCCGAAATAAAATAACAGCGAAAAACCGTTATTTTAATTGACTTACGGCGGAAAATCGGCTTAGATTCCATTGTCAAATAACATATAGGAGTTTTATTCATGAACAAAAACGAACTGATTGACAGCATGGCTGCGGAAGCCGGTATGACCAAAGCTGATGCCGGAAAAGCGTTGGATGCATTCATCGCTTCCGTTACTGCAGCTCTGAAAAAAGGCGACGAGATCCGCTTGGTCGGCTTCGGAACTTTCTCGGTTTCCAAACGTGCCGCAACAACCGCACGCAACCCGCGCACCGGTGCCGAAATCAAAGTTGCAGCAAAGAATGTTGCAAAATTCAAAGTCGGCAAAAGCCTGCAGGACGCTTTGAACTAAGAAATTTATCCCTAAAATAAGGCAGATATGTAATCTGCCTTATTTTTTTATGTCTTTTGCATCAAAAGGAAAACGGCATAAGACAGATAAGATTTTTATAAAACACAAGCTAAAAAACGGAAAAATACCGTTATAGCGTATTATTGTACGCTTTTTGAAAATGTTTCTCGGTGTGGGCAGATTTTGGCCAATGCGGCGGGCGTTTGCAGATTTTTAATTTCGGGATAAAAAGCTCCGACGGAGATAAGCCGGGACTTTCCTTTTTTAACGCAAAAAAATTATTGTTTTACACTCCCCAAAAAATAACCCCGGTTTTCAAACGGGGTTGTTAGGAGTAGCAAGAGATCAGTTGATGGAGATGCGGAAGCAGACATTGTCTGCGGGCGGGATTTCTTTCAGAACGCCGCAGGATGACAGGATATCAGCAATCTCGTTCTTATCGCCGGACCAGGACAGATAACACTCACCGCTTTCGGCTAAACTGGCAGTCTCCTGCCGGTGATAAAAAACAACCTTATCATATCCGTCCGGTACCTCGGCCCAGGCACAGGTTCGGCAGTAGCAAAAGTTCTGCGCCGCAAAGTAGCCGCTGTGGCGCAAAAGGCGGAAAGCGGTGTTGAGATTTTTTTTCTTGGGGAATTTTTGACAGATTGACATGAGATTAACCTTTCAGCTCGTTAAGGTTATAACCCATTTTTTCCAGAATCCGAAGCTTTTCGGCATCCGAGGCTTCACCTACCCAGTCCATGGCACGGGAATGGTTGAAGATGGGACCGTTTTCAATCAGATTTTCAGCTAACAGAATATCTGTCAGCGTGTCAATATCATTGTACAAGATTTTGATGAGCATGTCCTTTTTTTTCTTAGTCATTTGATTTTCCTTTCTGAATCCGAAACGACACCGCGTCGTTCCTTATGTTTGGAGTTTTGCTTAATGTTTCGGAAATGTCCAGTTATTTATTAGCTAATTTATTGATTTTATTTCACTTTTTAGCTGGACTTGTGAAATTGTTTCCGGCTTTGTTTGTTTAGCAGCGGTGGGAGCTGCCCGATAAAAAACGACAAAGAAAGGAAAAGGAAATGTATTGCAACCTGAACAAAGCCATCCCGGTTATTGAGGAAATGATCAGCCGTCCGGGCGGCGCAACCATCAAAGAGATTAAAGACATCTTGAAAATAAAACGCACCAAAGTGATGCTGCGGATACTCCGGAACCGAATGGACTTGGATCTGCTTGCCATGTTTAAGATGACGGCTGAAGAAATTAAAGACGATATGCCTTTGAAAAAATGGTAGAAAAAGGAAGCCCCGGCAGAAAAGCCGGGGCTTGTTTTGCATTACGGTTTGGGGCGAATATATTCCAGCCGCAGACCGCCGCAGGCAGCGGAGCCTTCGGACGAACTGCCCCAATTTTCATAAGGGCTGGCCGAAGTGACCGTACCGACACCGCCGGAATAACCGGTTTTGCCGTTGCTGCCGTTCGCTACTGTGAGGGTTTGCAACACCTGAAGCGCCGGATTGATTTCATAAGTGCCGCCCGTGCCGCCGCTGGTACCGCCTTTGGTGCCGCCGTTTGCTGTTACCATGAGGACACCGCCGAGCTTCATCCAAGCAGCGGTGCCGTCAAAGCCTTTGGAGGTTATGGCTCCTCCGGCATAAAGCTCCACCTGTTGTTTGCGAGGATTATAAAATATGAGTTCGACAGCTGCGCCGGAACCGCCGCAGGATCCCCAACCGTAGGAATTGAACCACCAGCTGATGCCGGAAGCTCCGGTTCCGACAAGGCAGACCTTAAACACGCCCTTGGGCAGTTCGGTAGCAAAAGTATGCTCGCCGCCGGAATAGACCAGTACAGTCTGAGGTTTATAGGGATTTTTAACCCCGCCGCCGAGCGGCGTGAGTGAAGTACGAAGTACCATGATTATTCTCCTTTAAATTTGGGTTGTAAAAAAAACACCACAGTTCCACGAGTGCGGAATCTATGGGATAAACACGGTCAAGACCGGTTTATGGAAAAACGGACCGAAGCCCGAAACTCACAAAAAAAGCCCCGGACTAAGCCGGGGCAAGAAAATCAGAAGCAGACTTTAGCTTCGACCACCTCTAGCGCGGCATTGCGCGCCGTGAAACTTTGCAGCGGTATGGAAGCGGACACCGTCCCCGCCTCGTCAAGCAGCTCTGCTGTATAACGCGGGGAGCCGAACGACGCGGACGGATAGTGATAGAGATTGGCAAAATGATAGGTCGTGCGCAAAGACTGCCAGACCATTTGAAAAACAACCGGCTCGGCATCGGTTTGCGGCTCGGCGACGCGATGAAGCCTGAGTTTGTCGCCGGACGTAAGATGGATAATCATTTCATTATTTGGTTTAGACATAGCGTTTCTCCTAAAAAGGCTCCGGTATGCACCGGAGCCGTTGAGGGTTAATCAAAAAGTTTGAAAGACAGCATAGCAACGGCAGCTTCCGTGAGATCAGCAGCTTCGAGTACGGACGCGTTGCCGAGATTGCCGTCTTCATCGCTGAGTTCGGCGAAAAAGCAGCTGGTGCCGCCGCCGAATACCGGCTTGGGCGCGACGGTCAGGCAGCCGATGCGTTTTTCGGAAGTATTAACGGTAACCGCAACGTCATAGCGGGCGGTGGTGCAGCCAAGTTCTTCGGCAGTGCCTGCCGGAACCAACCGGATGGCAACGGGGGTTTGGATTTCAATATCGTTTGGGGTCATTTTATTTTCCTTTACAAAAGCGGGTTAGATTTTAGCGGAGTTAACCAAGTCGGACAGAGCCTGCAACGGCTCTTCAATTTCCATCAGGCATCCGCCGATATAGTTAGCCTGGCGTTCGGCATCTTCCGGAAAAGCATTTTGAACGGCTGATTCGACACGGCGATTAATTTTCCTGAGTAAAACTCGGGCTGTTGCCAGCTTTGCCTGAATGACGGCTAAACGTTGTTCTGAAGTAAGCATTTTATTCTCCCGGCAGGTTCCGGGGCCGAAGCCCCGGAAAAGATTGACAATTATTTGAGTTTGTAGATGGCGTCGGTTGCCTGAGCCAGACTGTTGAGGTTGGCAGTCAAATCGGACAGATTGCCAAGCCCGCCAACAAGGTGGGTATAACGACGGCTGTCATCATAGTCTTCCGGAGCAGGTTCTGCCGCATGGCGAACCTGTTCAATGACCTTTTGAGCAAGCATCTCAATGGCAGCAAGGTTGGATTGCATAACGGTTAATTTATCTTTTTCAGTTAACATTTTGATTTTCCTTTCTTAAATTCCGGTGCGACACCGCGTCGCCCCCTGTGCTTGTTGTTTTTGCTTAATGTTTCGGTATTGTCCAGTCTTTATTTGCAGTTAACGCATTGTTTTTGCTTTATTTTTAAAATACAGGACGGCAGAATCGCCCTTAAAGATTAAATTTTATCCAGCAAACCGATATAACGCGCATAATCGTAACCTTCCGGATCAATCAGCAGGGTCGGCTTGCCATGACAACAAAGAGCAATGACAGACAGCACAGGCTTCCCCTGATATTGGGTATAACCACCCTTGCCGCAAAATTCCGGACGGCTTTTCAGACAGGAATTGCCGAAGTCACTGTATTCAGCAGCGGTCAGCTCCCAGACTTCGGTTATGAGAACGGCTGTGCGATTTAGGATGTGGCAGCTAAATTCTTCAACTTCCCGCAGAGAGCTTGGCTTGCGGACAAGACGGGTGTGGATCAGCGTATTAATCAGCGGATGCCGAGAGGTTTTGATTTCCATAATTTTATTCCTTTACAAAAAGCGGTGGAGCAGCTCCGGCGGCAAAACACCGGAGCCGCAGCGATTATTTTTCCAGATTCAGAATGCTGAGGTCATAGCCCATTTCTTTAAGGACAAGAAGTTTTTCCTTAAGCGGCGGTTCTTTTTCCAGCCAGCACATAGCGTCACTTTCGGTCGTACCGCCTTCCAAAATAGGTTCAATCAGCTTTAATTTGACCAAAACATCAGCAAGATACGGCTCATCATCGCGAATAGAGGTAGCCTCATGCCACAGTACTTCGTCAATCAGAGATTTGGGAGTGATATTAAATTTTTTAGCCATTTTATTTTCCTTTCTTAAATTCGGGAGCAACACCGCGTCGCCCGCCTGATGTGTTTGTTTTTGCTTAATGTTTCGGATTAGTCCAGCCTTTATTTGCAATTAACGCATTGTTTTTGATTGTTTTATTTTGCAAAATATTTATGAAAACGAATTTTGCAGACAACAGACGGCTTTTCGGGGCGGCGGAAAAGAAAATTTTGTTTCGGCGTATTATTGTACGCTTGTTTGTTCGTACGCCCCGTTTACGCAGCAAAGCGGCTATCTGGTTTCGGCCAAGGCAGCATTGGTTTGCTTGAGCAAAGCCGGAGAACGGTAGGTTTCAAGCAGTTTGAAAACAATCTGCCGTCCTTCGGCGCTGCAGGAACGCAGCAGGCGCAGGAAATCAAGCTCTTCATCGGTCAACGGTGTGGCACCGGAATTATCGTAATCGCCAAAGAACCACGCTACCGGACAGGAATATTCAACGGCAAGCTGGTGGAGCCGTCCGGCTGATATTCGGTTTTGCGCTTTCTCATACTTTTGGAGCTGCTGAAACGTGAGTCCGAGGGCTGCGGCAACATCCATTTGCGAGCGTCCAAGCAGATTACGCATTTGCCGAATTCTGGCACTGACAGCAAAATCGGCATCAAAACGGCAGCGGGCAGATTGATTGGTATTGTTCATTGTTGTTTCCTTTCTTCAAAGCCATAGAGCTTGCGCTGGTCAGACCAGAGAAGCGGTATGGGATGTTTTTTCATAAAAGCATAAGTTAAGAACTCCGGAGATTTTCCCGATAAGACGGACTCAACGACTGCCGGATCAATCATCGAAAGGCGCATGGCAAAGCGAATATCACGTTCATTTGTTTTGGCAGATGCCGTGAGTTCCTGAAGCGACAAACCGGACTCCATCATTTTTCGCCAAGCGAAACCTTTGGCTATTTGCCGAGCCAGCCGGAGTGATCCGTTGAAGCGGCTTTCTTCCTTGGCGGTGGCCGGAACGATGATTTTTGCACCGTTGGCCAAGCGTGTCGCCCGGTAGGCAACAGAGATTTGAAACGTTTCGTTTTCTTTATATTCTACTTCGGCGAGCCGGTTATTTTGCGAGAGTTCGGCAAAGACGCCGGCCAGCCCGGCTTTCTTGACATCAAGGACGATTTTGTCCTTGTAAATGGTAACTTTGGCCAGCAGTTCACGAAGAATGCGGCGTTTTTCGGTTTCAAACAGACTGTTCCAGACATCGTCAAGGCTGTTAAAAAGTGCAAAAGCGGTGGAAACGTCAAATTCGTGATGATGAGAAATGTATTGTACGAAAAAGTCCCTGCTTTTGAGGATGGCAAGCACCTGTTCCATAACCACGCGGTCAATCTCGCTGGTGCGAATCTGATTGATGGGGCATTTGTCTTCCAATTTGCTGGCGCGTCGGTAACAACGATAGTAATGATAGCGGATGTCTCCCTTGCAACAGTAACTCGGCGTCATGGCAGAACCGCAACAACCGCAGAAAATAAAACCGGTTAAGGCCGCGGTTTCTCGTTCACCGCCGGAAGACGGCATTTTAGGGCGTCTGGTTTTACGTTTCTCCTTGTGGGCGGCAAAAACAGCCTGAACCATGTCAAACTGTGCCGCGTCGATAATGGCGGCATGCTGACCGGGATATTGTTTGCCGCGGTGGGCAACCATGCCTTTATACAACGGATTTTGTAAAATGCGCTGGACAGTTTTGACCGAAAACTTGCGGCCGCCGAAAGTTCGCCCTTGCCGGGTGGTATAGCGTTTGGTACGGATGCCGCCGGAATTGAGGGCATCTGTCGTATCTGCCAGAGAATGGGTATTGCAAAAAGTTTGGTAAATGAAGCGAACATTTTGCGCTTCCGTTTCGTTAATGACCAGACAGCGGTCGCCGATATCATAACCATACGGCGGACACCCTCCCATCCACATGCCTTTGGCCTTGGACGTGGCGATCTTGTCACGGATGCGGTCTCCGGCATTTTCGCGTTCAAACTGAGCAAAGACCAGAAACATATTGACCATTAAGCGCCCGATGGCGGTGGTGGTATTGTAATATTGGTTTTCCTTGACCGAAACGAATTCAACGTTATATTTTTCGAAAATGTCAAGCAATTTGAAAAAATCGCGAATTTCACGGGTTAGACGGTCAATTTTATAAATGATGACCCGGTTAACCAGACCGCACTGAATATCGGCAAGCAACCGCTGGAGTGCCGGGCGGTTTAGCGAGCCTCCGGAATAGCCGCCGTCGTCATAACGAGCGGGCAGCAGTTGCAAAGCCGGATCATTAAGGGATTTGAGATAATTGGTACAGAATTCGTACTGGTTATCCAAGGAATTGAAGTCCTGTTCCAGTCCTTCTTCGGTAGATTTACGGGTATAAATGGCGCAATTGATTATTTTTTCGGACATGATACGGTCTCCCTGACAACTTGGATGCGGGTTTGATGAGCGGCAAAAAAGTCTATAATCTGCGTCAAGCGGGTAGAATTTTCGCCAAAAAAGATTGTATCTTCAATTATGACGCCATCGATTTGCCCAAAGCGGATATCTTCAAACAGATTTTGCAGACCGTTGGTCTCTCCGTTTGCGGACAAAACAAGCGTATCGGAATAATGCGGCAGGGATTTTCCCAGACGATAGCGGGCAGCGAAATCCAGACAGCGCTGATATTGCTCCCGATCGGCTTTGCAGCCGGTGTCGGCAGGATGGCTGCGGGTGTATATGGCATAGGTCATTGCACAGTCTCCGAGAGTTTGAAGAAGCGCTGAACGTTCCAGTTGGTGCCACCGGTAATAAAACGTGCAATTTTTGCCAGCGAACTGTAGTGGATACCATTTAAAATGAAATCTTCATCGGTGACCTTGATTTTGTAGGTTTCGCCGCGATATTCCTTGACAATCAGCGTACCGGCCGGCAGAGTGATACGATTTTTGCGCTGGGCATAAACCGGCATTTTTCCCTGATTTAGGTCATCTATCATACGTTGGGTGCTAGAATTAATACCGCCGAAAGCCAGAACCTGAATCTGATAGGTTATCTTGGGAATCAGTTGGCGGCGGCTTGCCGTCAGCGGCGCTTCAGCATTAAACAATTCTTTATATTTTTTGCGAAGTGCTTCGATGGGCATTTTGTTGACCTCTAACACCTCTTGTAATACGCTAGTCATTATTTGTATCTCCATGGTTGTTGGCGTCGGTGTCAGTTGTGCTTACATTTGAAATTAGTTCCAGTCTTTTCTTGCCTGTTACCCCTTCTTTTGCCGAAAGGTGGCGATGAAAGGCAAGTGTGAGCAGACTGGTGACGACGATAAGATTTTCCGGTTGGGGATTTGGCAAGGTGTCCATAACAACAAACTCCATTTGTTAAACTCTGATTTGGTGAATCAACGGTTGCATAAAAAAATGGAATTGCCGATGCAGGGAGAAATACGGGAGAAGTGAAACGACGTGAAAACAGTTTGTTAAGTTATAAAAAAATGCATTTTATTTCACTTTAGGCTGGACTTGTGAAATTGTTTCCGGCTTTGTTTGGTTATGAACGGCAATGGTGTCGTTCGCAACAAACGAAAGGGAACAACAATGGATAAAGTGAAATACCCGGAAATTACAGTAGAACTGATCGGTCAGAACGGAAATATCTTCAACCTGATCGGAATTTGCATGCAGGCACTGCGGCGTGCAAAAGTGAGCAAAGCAGAGCGGGATATATTTGTTGAAGAAGTAACGCATGCCGGAAGCTATGTGGAAGCGCTGGCCGTTATAATGCGGTGGGTCAACGTGGAATAGGCAGCAATCAGGTATATAAACAACAGCTCTTATTCGGGAGTTGTTGTTTACTCTTTGGTAAAAACAAAGTAAAAATTCCTAAAAACAGCCGAAAATTCAGGATTAGTTATTGTTGGCAGGAGTATCCAGAGGAGAATCCTCAGGAAATTCAAAATCTTCATTAAAATAAAGTGATAAGATAGCTAAAACATTTTTATCCGGAGCAAGATTGCCAAGCTCTATTTCTTCAAGAACAGAAAGAGGAATGCCGGATTCCGAGCTTAGCTCCGGAAGCGTAACTCCAAAACGTTGGCGATAGGATAGCAAAAGCAGGCCAAATCCTGCATTGGCAAACGAAAATACATTTTTGTTCAATTCATAACCCCTTTTCTGACAACACTCCAGGACAGGCCTCAGGTGGAGGAGTTCTCAGACTTCAACAAGCGTCCGTGCCTATTTGTTTTCAAAAGAAAACTTATTCCGCACCCTCCTCCGAAAAGGAATTGTGCAGAATTACACCAAGTTCTACGGACTTGTGCTGAAGGGCTGAGAGGCCCCTATGTGACTTATAATAATAATCATCGTCGGAAATAACCGACAGAGTAATTGTAAGGGCTTATATCTTAAAATGCAATTAAAAAAAATGATTATACGGGGGGCTGCGGTTGCTCCCGGTTATACCGCAAATGGTAATTTTATTGCGATAGTGTATTTATTAGCTGGACTTATAAAAATGTTTCCGGCTTTGTTGCTGTTGTAAAAGATAAACTATAACGGAAGGAAAAAGATATGACAAAACAATCAAAAATGTTACAGCTACTGACTCAGGTTAAACGAGACTTTGACATTGGTGAACCCAGATTTCCGCATCTGAAGCTGAAAGTCAGTGACATCAGTCCGAAACAGGATGCAATCGAACTATATATCCGAGCCAAGGATATTCTCTGGAACTCAAACCTTCCTCAAAGGCAAGTTGCGGATATTATTCTTGATCTTGGCGCAGCAGTGCAGCTGAAAGATAGTAAAAACATTCTTCAAGAAATTGTAAAACTCTTTTCCTTATATTAAAAAAATTATCCCCTTATTTAATGCGAGGGGATATTTTTTTGCCGTACAGCAAAATATGCGGTGTTTTATGTTTATTAGCTGGACTTGTCAGTTTGTTTCCGGCTTTGTGTGTTTGAAAAAGAAACAATTAATGAGGATAAAACAATGGACACAAAAACCGCGAAAATAAGAGAACTGAACGACCAACTGAGAATTCGGCATATCGGTGGACAGATTATCTTCTCTGCCGAGGTAAGTGCTTTGTCTCCAGAACAACGTGTAAAGATTATACAGAAAGTGGTAAAATTTAAAAACTTTACTGCAGAAAATGATCCTTACAAAGAGCATGATTTTGGAAAAATCAGCTTAGCTGGAGAAGACTATTTCTGGAAAATAGACTATTATGACCTTGACTTCTGTTTTCATAGCCCGGATGCGGCAGATCCGACCGTGACCAGACGGGTGTTGACGATTATGAGAGCAGACGAATGGTGAAAAGGCGGCTCAAAGCCGCCTTTGTATCAATCTCTGAAGGGATTGAGATATTTTGTTTTTTTATCCCATGAAAATGCAAATACCGCAGGCGGATCTAAGGCTGGATCACCGATTACCCCATCTCCGGCATGACCGCTGCCCTGTTGAACGACAATGGTATTAAGCCGCGGCCATTTCTTTTTTTCACATTTTTTTGCTATCATTCCCAAAACATTTCCAAATCCGGTGGGGCATTGTTGATATCCGCACCATTGGGCTGCCGCCGTATATGTTATGAAATTGCCGTTTCTGGCGCATTCAATTAACTTTGGCCAAAGAATGGCGGCCGCAAATTCCCATTTATTATCTGCTTCCATATTAAACTCCATTATGTTTTATCTGCATGATGTCTAGGCTGTTTACCGAGATTGGTTTCCTTATGCCGTAATTTTCCCCTTGGACTATTTGAATAGGTTATAAACCTTTGTGTCGGAAAGCAAGTATTTTAATACCGGAAACAACTGAAAATGTTATTGAAATCTTAAATTTTATGCTCTAACGTGGAGTGGTAATTTTGAGTGACGCCAAAACTCAGCTTTACAGAAATATAATCACAGCGGGGTTTGATATTCCCCGTCAGCCGATAGGCATAATATCTCGACACTGCGGTCGGGATGCTTCCGATTATACAAAAGGCATGTGTCGGAAGCAACGATACCTTTTAGGCAGTTGCCGCCGACAAGCCAAAGGTCGGAGGTCTCATTTCTGTGATGATGATTTTGGCGACATTCCCGGCCACCTTTCATCCGGTGGCCGTACGGCACGGATGATGTCGCTTTCAGACCTTTTGAACAGGTCAGCGTATTCTTCGTGTGTTAGGATTATGAAGTTTTAGAAAAAACTGACACAACGGAGGTAATGATGGAACTATCCAAACAAAAAAAGTCACGTGGCATAACTCAAAACGGCGAACCCAACCCCATCGACATTCATGTTGGGAAACGATTGCGGTTGCGGCGACTATTGCTCGGTTTGTCTCAGGATAGGCTGGGGCAGATGATAGGGCTGACTTTTCAACAAATTCAAAAGTATGAAAATGGAACCAACAGAATCAGCGCAAGCCGATTATGGGATATTGCGGTCTTGCTTGAAGTACCAATTAGCTTCTTCTTTGAAGATATGGATCAGGAAACTTTTGAAAGAAGTCCGAGAAAACTTTGGGGAAATGCCCAACTGGCTGCCTTGAGTGGGCAAAAAAGATGTCGCACCCCACTGGTATCCCCTTGGCGGAAGCCCATATTTCTGAAACAGTCGCCTGGATAGGCTATTTTTCATTGATTTGGTGCCTGCTTTTGCGTTACAATCCAAGTAATTGTAAGCAATAAAGCCTTCAAAAGCATGTTGTCCTCTTGAAGGCTTTATTCGGTACAACTTTAAAATTGGTTTACTTATCTTTATCTTCCTCTCTAAGATACTTAACTAGCCCCGGATAATTGCTTATCCTTACAGTTCGGATCAATTAGAATTAGCCGAAAACGGCGGCGAAGAAACGAACCACCGAGAAGCACCGCCGCATTGCCGAGCTTGATACCCTCATTGAACGACTGTATGCGGACCGGAAAAGGCGCGGTTGACCGCCTTGCCCTCAAAGGCTTAGGGGCATATCAACTATATATTGGGGCCGAGTGCCGTTACTTTAACACCGCCGCTAGCCATGAGCTTATGCTTCCTTTAGGACACTGTCCCAACAGACACTTTTTAAAGTATGCTGCACTAATCCTTATTTTTCACAGCATAGCGCAATGACAGACAGCCATGTTCTGCATTCTCTGTTCCCTGCAATTCCAAATTAACTTTTTCAGATAACAGAAGGTTATCAAATAGTTGTTTTTCTTTATTACCTACAAAACATGGTGATATCACAAGACTGATTTCATCAATAAGTCCGTTTTCTAATAATTTGTTGGTTAATCCACCGCCACTGTCTGTCCGCATGTATTTACACCCATATTGCTCATGCAGGATCTGAAAGGCTTTTTCATAGTCCACATGATCATTTCCTGACACAATATATGGGTAATGCCTTTCCTCCAAATAATTCAAATATTCCTTCGGAGTGGCAGTTGATACCAGAATGACAATTTCCTTCAGATATCCAAGATTTCTTAAGCAATGAAGACTTCTCAAGATACCTCTGCTGTCAGGTATGACTCCTATTGGTCTGGGGTCCTCCGGGCTTGTTATGATTTTCTCAAAATCAGCCTCTGTTTCAGCAGGATATTTTTCAAATGCAGTAAAAACAGTATTGGACCCAAACAGCACCGCATCCGAATGAATTCCCCCGGCAACCTGGTAGTAAACTTCCGGATTATCAAAGCCTTTAATGCGGCCATCAAGGCTAATTTGTGTGTGCATAATTATCTTTGGTTTCATATTTTTCAATCCTCCTTTTTGATAGTAGAATATCATAATACACTGACAGCTGTATGTCAGCAGGGGATATGAAACCTTACAAAAAATACATAACAGACCAATCGCTTTCTCTAAATCAAGTTTAGGCAGTGATTCGTAATTTGTGCCAGGTGTTTACGGGTTATGCATTTTAATTCATCAGGTTGGACTATTTCAATGCCTGATCCATATTCAATCAGCTGCTTGCTCAATATCTCAAAGGAATCTGTCTGGAATTCGATTTCCATTTTACTTCCCAAATCGGTTTCTTCAAGGAAGCCGAGAGAATACCTGTTCTTGATAGAATTGTATGTCTCCCCTTTTTCAGCTCTAAGAATTACATTATATAGTTTTTTATATGAAAGCATTTGTTTTAATATTTGTTCCAAAGAGCCATCATGGCTTTGACAGAGCTCTTCTTCTATGCAAATGCTTTTAATCCGATCCACACGAAAATTCCTATATTCATTTCTTAGCCTGCAAAACCGATTAAGTACCAGTTCTGTTCATAAAACCCCAGTGATATAGGCTCTATCATTCTGCTTTCCGGTTCTTGCCCTCCTGATGCAGGATATTGAATTGATATTACCCTTTTATTGCAGATTGCAGTCTGAATTGCTGCAATAACGTTATCCGCCAATGTATTTTTCTGTCCAGATGTGCTGTACACGTTAATACTGTTCTCCAACTCCTGTGCATAGTTTTTTTCACCATGCTTCAAAATAGATTTGATTTTATACATAGCTGAATCAAAATCCTTTATAAATGATTCATCTCCATGGCAATTTAAAAATTTCCCTGCTGTAATCAATGCACCCACTTCCGCCGCTGTAAACATTACCGGCGGAAGTAGGAAGCCCTCTACAAGAAAATATCCTTTTCCGGCCTCAGATCCAATTGGTATTCCGGCTTCTTCAAGTGTCCGGATATCTCTGTAAACTGTCCTTAAGCTTATATTAAATCGCTGTGCAATTTCTTTGGCAGGAATTATTTTTTTTGATTGCAGCTGAATAAGAATAGAGGTTACTCTGTTAATCCTGTTCAAATTTTATTCCTCCTCTGTGACTTCCATAAAAAGTATATCCTATGCGTTCTTAAGCTAGCTGCTGTTAGTGCTTCTCATTGCACCCTGGTTATAAAAGCCATACTCACAAACCTCTTCACCAAAACTCTTTACATCTCTAATATAGAACTCTATCTAGCGAACTTTTAGAAAAGATATAAAACATCAGAGTATGGACAGTTGCGGATGTACTTCAGAAAAGATTAGATGTCTAAAAAGCTTGTAGTTAAAGCTTTTTAGACATCTAAATCTAGGTACTAAAACAATTCATCCAGTAAAATATAATATTTTATTTTCTCCCAATCAGGCTTGATCCCCAGTAAGTCAAAAAATAGCTCGACATACTGTTCTTCCCCGATATCCTCCCTGATCGACCGGACGCAGAAGGCAATGTCATACCACTTGTCCGCCCTGCCGCTTCTCCCAAGATCAATAAAGCCACTTACTTTGCCATCTTTCACAAAGATGTTGCTGTCTCCCAGGTCGCCGTGGGAAAAGACAAGTTCCTCTTCGGGCTTTTCCGTCTTTAAAAAATCATACAGCTCGCGCGGATCTTTAAATGGAGTGTCTTCTTCCCAGTTTTCGCAATCCACATCGGCCAGATCGTTATTCAGTAAGTAATCCAATTCGGCTAAGCGGCTGTCTAAGCTATTCGTATAGGGACAATCCGATATGTCGATGGAGTGAAAGAGCCTGATGCACTCCGCATACAGCTCGATAATCTTTTCAGGGCTTTGTTCATCTTCATACTCTTCCGAGCAAAGGACGCCATCGGCCTCACTCATGAGCAGATTGCTCCAGCCATCATGCCGTTCAAAGTGCAGGACCTTTGGAACAGGCAGCTTTCCTTCCAGCCATAGCATCATGTCCTTTTCCCGTTCCACATCATAGGTGGTCCCTTTATACCGGCTGTCCGTCATTTTTAAATATAGGTTTTCATTTTCTCCCACCAGCTTATATACCTTAGCAGGAGACATTCCTTCCGTATCTTTTACGCAGCGGTATTTTTCGATCAGTTTTTTCAATTCCGGTGATATTCTCATTTTAGCCATTTATTATTTCCTTCCTCTTTTCTACAGTATTTAAAGATACCCCAAGAAGCTAATTATAACAAGACGAACTCCAATTCACTGTTCCTTGCATTCTAAAACCTTAAATACCAGAAAACAGCTTTTTCAAAGTTGTTTTCAAAGTTGGCGTATAACATAGTATCGACGGAGCCGATTTTGAAACCACAATTATGATAGAATTTACAAGCTATAAGGTTATTGTCCTGGGTTTCAAGCATTAGTCCATGCAAGTTTTTATGCTTTGCCCATTCTATAGATATATTGATAAGCGCGCTGCCTATGCCTTGCCCCCTGAAATCCTTACATACGGCGATATCTTCTATATAAGCGTACCGGTTCCAATTTTTTCGCAGTTTAACTTTTCCGACGCATTTATCGTCTTGGTAGTAAAGATATATTATCTTATCAGTATTGTCAATATATTCAAGGCAATCTGCCTCCTCATCCTCTTCATCCTCTTCGTCTTGGTAGCTTTTTAAATATGGCGCTTCATAGAGTAATTCTGTAAAGGTCCAATTCTCGTTTTCATACCTCGGTATAATCTTACCTATCACCTCAAATGGTTCGCTGGGTTTATCGATATCTTTCAGGTGCCCTGCTTTCATTTCTGTAATCACTGTTCCCGCCTCTCTTCTATATCAGCGGCATATGTGCTATCCAGGCAGCCGGTTTTACCAGTGTATTTTTTATACATGTCCCTGGTATATTTTGTTATATTCCTATCATACTCCGGATAGGCATAATGAAGCCTTTCCGCCACCTCACCGGATACCGCCCTGAACAATTGATGGCATAGAAATAATGCTTCCCATATGTTTTCATAGGAATCCATCCGGTAGGTGGACAAAAGTTTCTCCCACAAATCCTCGGATATATACCTTTCAATAAACTTATAGTTCTTGCCTACACTTAATTTAAAGCCTGTTTCGATGCCGACCTTCCATGATATCATTCTCAGCAGCTCATGGCGAACAATCTGATTAAAATGATCAATAGCAAATAAAATTTCCTTACGGCACAATCCTTTAATAACATAAGGTGTTACATTCCAAAATTCATTGCAGCAATCATCATACTCCCTTGCGCTTGGCTTTCTTACATGATAATCTATATCAGTCGGAACTATGTCCCTTTTAATTCTACAATCTTTATCAATTAGAACCTTTATTAATTTATCGCCCTTTAGGTAATTATCTAACTCTTCCAAGGGCAATAAGGTAAGATCAATTTTATTGTAATCATCAAATAGCATAAGATAGGAAAATCCCTTTTCTTCAGGTGGGAATAATTCCATATCCTCCGGCTTTTGCATCATTATTATATTCCCAAATTGATTAAGCCAGTCATCATTAGATATAAACGGTTCTATATCACTTACAAAATATGTAATATCATAATCCTGAAATTCATCTTTAGGTATATTAATATTTGCGCGTGACCCCTCAAGGGTCACAATTCGAATACGTTCATCCTGTTCTGCTAAAGAAAGTACTAAATCCATCATTTCTTTTTCTGATCTCATTTACATACTCCTCGTTTATTTTTTCTATATTATTACATCTTCTTTTTTGCCGATACAATCAGCATCATTGGGCGTCGCATTTCATCCGCCATCCCCGGAATATCCATCATGTTCTCTGGCGGCTGTGGCTCCACAATCTGATTTATTATAAAACTATTTGAAAGCAGTGTATTTAGATATGTGGTCAGTGTTCTATGATATTTTGTAACCTTTTCTTCCAAAAACATAGCTGTCCGTTTGCCCTCATAATAATAATTGTCCACCGGGAAATGCAGTATTTCTCCTTTTTCGTTATAATACCAGTCTTGTGTTCCATGAGCAGTAAAAACAGGATGTTCAACTGTAAAAACTAAATTGCCACCAGCCTTCAGCATCCTATATATCTTTTTTATTAAATTCTCATAGTCTGCTACATAATGAAACGCAAGCGAACTTAGTATTACATCAAAGCTCTCCTCTGGGAAATCCACATCTTCTATGGCACAGCATTCATATTCAATCTGTGGAAAATGGGTTTTTCCTTTTGCTACTTCGAGCATTTTATGAGAAATATCAACACCTACTACAGAGGAAGCACCGTTTTCCATCGCATATATATTCGACTAAAAAAAGGTGTGGATGGTCGTGACCATTTCTATCGTCTTGATATGGGAAAAACAACGGTTAGAAACAAAGTACGTGGCATTATATCAAATGAGGAGCTTGACAGAATTTTCGATACAGATGCGGAGAGAGAAGATTAAATTCTACATCTATCCTGTCAACTCAACCCCTACAAAAATAGGCGTTATCTAACCTGTCAACTCAACCCTATCACTTTCAGGGCAGTTGATATGTTACCTCAAACAATAAAAATAAGGGTTTCCTGATATGAGAACCTCCGGCAAAGTAGCCTATAGAAAAGCTCAATGTCTGGAAACCCTTTATTTATATAGGCATTTGCAATCCTTCTACTTCTCCACCCTTGACATCAAGACAACACACTCCACGTGAACAGTTGCAGGAAACTACAGAAGATCCGCTGACTAAAAGCGAAACTCTTACAATGATACGAGCTTATTATAAAATTGCTCCGAGTATACGAAAATGTTTGTATCAGATTGTGATGGAAATGTCAAAAGGATCCTATGTTTACGCAAAAAAAACAGATGATTTGCCGTAGAAAACAGACTATTTCTATAGTTCTTTGATTTTATTGCTTTTTTTATATTTATTTGCTGGACTTATGAAAATGTTTCCGGCTTTGTGTGTTTGTAAGTAACAAAACCCTTGATTGGAAAGAAATTAATATAACACACAAAGGAGAAACACTATGGATATTAAATTGACTGCTGCACAGGAAAAATTGATTGAAGCATTAAAAGCTAATCCTGGAACTGATGCTCAAGAGCATCTGAACCACATCCACAATCAGGCAATTGCCGATGAGATGATTAACCGGCTGCTGAAATTTGGCATCTTACATCTAAATCCGGAAACAGGTCTCCGGGAACTTGCCCCCGCCTATATGGCCACAGCGACAGCTAACGCCGATGTCGATGAGGTGGAGGAAGAAAGCGATATCATTCCGAATGTGGAATTCGGCGATACAGTGACCGAGAAAAATGAAGAAAGGCAGAAAACAAAAGCTGCTGGGAACAGTGAATCGGCACAATCGGAAAGAATTAACAAAAAAGGACTAATCTTAGAAATGCTGCAAACCAAGGCAAGCTTGGACGAGATGGCAGCCGCAACTGGCTGGGAAGAAAAGTCGGTACGCGGAGTAATAAGCCAGCTGAAAAAGGAAAAGCACCTAAACATCTGCCGCGAAAAGGATAAAAACAAACAAAACTTCTATTATATTGCAGCCGCAGAAGCAATCGAAACGGCATAAAACAAGAAGTTATCCGTAAAACCCTGCAAGAAAAACTTGCGGGGCTCATTTTTTACTTGAAAATTATTAAAAATTTATTAAAATTGTAAATGTTTATATTCTCTATTTTGAGTTGTAAAAATATGGGAGTTTTTTATGAATTTATTAGCCAAAGAATATTTCAGCCTTCAAGAAATCAGTAATATTTGGGCTGTTTCAAGAGATGATTTACTTTATTACGGGGAAAATAACATCTTGGAAATTAGTGTCAGACCAGCTGCAATTGTTGCAGGAATAGAAAAAGTTTGTTGCAATACAGAATTTACAGACTATCTTGCCGAGGGGAAAAGACAACACTTTTCCCCTCAACCTTTATTACCAACAGATATCTACCGGATTATGAAAGCAGGTACAGATGCTGTACCTGTTTATCATACAAAATATAGATTCCATGAGAAAATTTCAGATATTATAGAAAATAAGGGAATTATGCTTTCTTATACAGACCTGGTCGTAACCAGAGCTGAAAAGCATTGTTTTGAGATAAACAACGGAATGTGTTTGAATGGTAGGCAGATTGATATCTTCAGACATTCGGGAGATTTTCGAGAAGTATATTATGATAACCGGAGATATCAGTTCGGTGTGATACAGGCGAGAATCATTGCATTGCTTTATGCTGCAAGCCGGACGGAGATGCCTTGGGTGCACGGGAAAGATCTGTTAAACAAAGCGGGATCAGAAAGTTTGCGAGTGGCCGCTCTGTTTCGTGGAAATATCGGCTGGCAGGAACTTGTATTTTCTGACCGCCGCGGCTATTATCGTTTAAGGCTTCCCCTTCGGCATATTGTTCCAGTTCAGTCACAGTTGCAATTGCAGTTTGCTGTCTGAAATTCTAGAACTATCTGTTTGAACAATCCCGACAAATATCGGGATTTTTTTATTTATTTCAATCATTGCGTTCCATACGACTTCCGTACCATAATTAACGGTTTTCCAAACATAATAATGTAACATTTAATGTCCATTTCTATTAATCTTTTGTTTTTTATAAAAAAAATAATTAAGTCATGAAAAATATGTTTTATACTCCGGAACTGCCAATGTCCGTCTGTTTTTCCGGTTTTTGATATGCTTAAAATACAGCTATAAAGCAATAACGGAGAATTCAGGATGGAAAAAGAATATTATACATTGACAGAACTTACGGAGCGGTGGGATTTTTGTTTGCATGATGCCTTGTATCTGGCAGAAAACAATATCTGTCGGTTTTGGGTTAATCTGCCGGAGAGTGATGCCATCCGCTTTCGAAAAAAAAGTAATAACGGTCTGACTTATGACTTTCCTCTTGAAAACTGCCAGATCAATGGATTGTTTCCACTGACTACTGAAGATGTGCGGCGAATTATCGTTTACAAAACGGCTAATGTTATTCGGCTGGCCTGTGAAGATGATACAGCAGTTTTTGTACGACTGAAAGCAGCGAGAGAATTGACAATCGACGATATGCTAATGGTTTGCAAAGATAAGCTCCGTTTAGAGAAAGAGCTAGGATTTTTTGATAAAAAAGCTAAAATTAAAAGCGCCGATATCCGTCATAACATTGATGATTTCTTTATTGAGGAGCTGCCGAACGGATATACAAAATTCAGCTATCATGGTAAAAACTATATTTATGGCTTTGTACAATCAAAAATTATTAAACAATTGTATGATGCGGCCAAAGACGGGCGGATTTGGATTTATGGCAAAACATTGTTAAAAAATGCAGGCTCTACCAGCTATCGTCTTGGTGATGTTTTCCGCCCGCATAAGGAATGGATGGAACTGATTAAAAGTAATAAGCAGGGATTATACCGGCTGTATTTGGAGTAAAGAATAGCTGCAATTCTTAATATTAATAAACCTTGACTTTTGCAAAATTTTGACTAATATAAAGTTAAACTTTAAATTAGTCGGAGTTTGCTATGTATATTAAAAGAACTATAGAAAAAAGCATTGAGAGAGCCAACAAGTTTTTTCCGGTAGTGATGGTTACCGGACCGCGTCAGGTCGGCAAGACAACGGTTTTGCAAAACTGCGAAACCCAGCCTCGGACTTATGTGTCACTAGATAAACTGGAAAACAGAGAGTTGGCGAAAAATGATCCGACATTGTTTCTGCAGCGTTATCCCGCGCCGGTGCTGATTGACGAGATTCAGTATGCGCCGGAATTGTTTCCTTACATCAAGGCCAGCGTAGATAAAGAAAAAAAGAGCGGAATGTATTGGCTGACCGGTTCGCAACAGTTTCATCTGATGAAAAACGTCTCTGAAAGTTTGGCCGGACGGGTCGGTATTTTGCAACTGGAAGGCTTGTCACAGGACGAAAAGAATGGGCATCCGGACGTTCCGCCCTTTCTGCCGACGGAAGAATATATCAAGACAAAAGTACATAGTGCGGCTGAAACAGATTTGTTAAAAATTTACGAACTGATTTGGAAAGGTTCATATCCGAAGCTTTATCCAGCAGACAGCGATTATTGGGCAGTCTTTTACGAATCTTATATGCAAACCTATATTGAACGCGATATTAAAGCGCTAAGCGCGGTGGGCAATGAGCTTGATTTTGTGAAATTTATGCGAGCGCTGGCGGCCAGAACCGGAGAAATGCTGAATTACAGCGAACTGGCAAACGACGTCGGCGTTTCACAACCGACAATAAAGTCCTGGCTTTCCATTTTGCAGGCTTCCGGGCTTGTTTATATTCTGCGTCCTTATTATAACAATGTTGGTAACCGCTTTATTAAAACGCCGAAAGTCTATTTTATGGACACAGGGCTGGCCTGTTACCTGACCGGTTGGAAAACGCCTGAAGTTTTGGAAAGTGGCGCAATGAGCGGCAATATGTTTGAGACCTACGTTGTTTCTGAAATCATCAAAAGCTATTGGCATAACGGCAAGCAGCCGGACATCTACTATTACCGCGACAAAGACAAACGGGAAATTGATGTGCTGCTCCATGAAAACGGCACGTTGTATCCGATAGAGATTAAGAAAAAAAGCAACCCGGACAAAGGAGATATCAAGGCTTTTAGCGTTATTGAAACGCTTAAACAAAAAAGAGGAACCGGCGCTGTTGTCTGTATGGCGCAGACGCATTTGCCACTGACTGGTGATGTTAATATCATTCCGGTTGGATATTTGTAATCCCGCCAGCATAATAGTTTTTAATTTAAATACACAAAAACTTTGAATTTTTAGAAAGTTTTTGATTAAAATACATAAAAACTTTTCGACTAATTTTAAATGATGCTTTAGATTAGTCTGATTTTTGTTAGCATAAATAGTCAATGTTTATTAAAAAAATTTTATAATATATAACAGCAATGAACTAAGAAATCTGCGGTGGGGCAACAGCTTTACTGCTCCCTACATCGTGGAAAACGGCAGAAACATTAAGAATGGCATTGTAACTTCTAACAACTATGGAGCTTATGATGCAACCAACAAACATTATTTATGAAATAGCCTCAAAGCCGATCAGCGAACTGGCTGAACTGCCCGTGGCCGAGCTAGCAGAGATGCAAAAGGAAGTAGAAACCCTGATCGCACTGGCGGATAATGTACGCAAGTGGCTGAATGGCGCATTAATGCTGAAATACAGCACCCTGATTAATGAAAAGCGCACAAAAACTAACCGCCCCTATGGTGAAATCAGCTTCCCCGACAATGGGTACATTGTAACGGTAGACCGGCCATTGGTGCTGGAATGGCAGAAAGACAAACTCAAAGAATATGCCAAACGCATTGCGGCCAACGGCGGCAACCCGGAAGACTACATGGATATCGACTATACGATTTCAGAGAAAAAATATTGTTCGCTCAGCGATGAAGCCCGCAAGAGTCTGAATACAGCCGGAAACATCCGCCCCGGATGTGCGGTCATTACTCTGGCCAAAAAGGAAACTGCCGATGACTGATACCGAAAACCTGCATGAACGACCATTGTCCTCTTTTGCCGAATTAGGCAAAGTTGCTGTTAACCGGTTGGCGGAAAACAAAATTATTACCGTTGCGGATTTACTGAAACGCTCAAAACGAGATTTGCTCTATATTCCCGGTTTTGGGCCGAAAAGCATTGATCAGGTTCTGAAACTGCTAAAGAAACATAACCTCAAAATCCGCGAACGCTAAAGTTTATCGAGGGGGATAAGCCGATGCAATTTTATTATGACAGCGGGCTCTTGAAAAAAAGAGTCCTGCGGGATTTGGAAATCTGGCTGCCGCAATGGTATCCGAAAGGACGCGGCTGCAAAGGATATTTTGAAATCGGAGATATTGGCGGCACACCCGGCGACAGCCTGAAAATCTGTCTTACCGGTGCCAAACGCGGCTTGTGGTACGATTTTGCCACGGCTGAGGGCGGCGACATTTTCTCTTTGTGGGGAATTAACCGCGGCATCTCCGGTTTTGGCAATATTCTCAAGGACATTGCCGGATATTACGGCATTAACGGCTGTGAAGTCCCCGGAACCAAGGAAAAACGCGGCAGCCCGAACCGGCGGCATGTTTACCTTAACGCCGACGGCGATATAAGCTGTTATATCTATCGCTATGAATATACAGACGGCAGCAAAGAGTTTCTGCCGCGGAACGCGGCAACCGGCAAGACCGAATTTCCGTCGCCGCGGCCGCTTTATCGCCTGCCGCAGCTTATGAAGACCGACAAAATTATTCTGGTTGAGGGCGAAAAATGTGCCGATGCGCTGGTGACAGCCGGATTTGCAGCGACGACGCTGATGGGCGGCGCCAATACCCGGATTGAAAAAACCGACCTTTCACCGCTCAAAGGCAAAGATGTTACTCTCTGGCCGGACAACGACGCACCGGGGCGGAAATATGCCGACAATGTGGCGGAAGCTCTGCTGAAGCTGTCGGTGGCTTCTCTCAAAATTACTCCGTCGACGCCGGATAAGCCAGCCAAATGGGATGCGGCGGATGCGGTGGCGGAGAAATTTGACATTGCCGGATTTCTGGCCAAAGCGGAAATTTATGAACCGCAGGAAAAGACGGAATCAAGCGGACGTTTGAAAATCGCTGATTTTACCGGAGAAATGTTCGCTACCGAGCCGCCGGAACTGCAATTTGTGGTCAAAAACACAATTCCGCGCGGCGTGGTCGGGCTGCTCTCGGCGATGGGAGACACCGGCAAGGGTATGCTGTTATTGGATTTGGCGCTCAAAATCTGTCAGGACAAGGCCGGAATGAGCCTGAAAGCCTTTGGCAACATGGTTACGACAACCGGCAGCGCGGTCATCTTTGCCGGAGAGGACACTGCCGACGAAATTCACCGCCGTATCTACAAACTGATGCCGGGCGGCCTGAACGGACGGATTGACCCGGCAAAACTCCATATTATCCCGCTGCCGAATACCGGCGGGCCGTTTGCCATTGCCCGAAAATGCCGCGGCAGCGACGAATTCTGCCTGACCGAAGAATTTGAAAGCATCAAAACGCAGCTTGAAGCCATTTCTGACTTGGCGTTGGTGGTGTTTGACCCGCTGGCCTCGTTTGCCGGATTGGATCTGAATGCCGATCCGCGGGCGGCAAGCTATATTACCGGACAGTTGGCCGCGCTGGCGACCGTAACCAATGCCGCGGTTATTGTTGCCCACCATATTCGCAAAAATGACGGAATCACGACACCGCAGGAAGCGCGCGACGCTATTCGCGGCACAACCGCAATTGTAGACGGGGTGCGGTTTGCGATTGCCTTTTGGGCAAACACCGCTGAAGAAAAGAAGATTTTTGCCGAACTGGACCAGGAATACCGTCCGAATGCCTGTTTCAAAGGCGCGGTAGTCAAAGCAAACTTTGGAGCCGACCGGACTGTGCGCAACTATATCCGCAGCGAAACCCGGGCTGTGTTGGAAGAAGTGCCGGTCAAGATTGTGCCGAAAACCCTGTCGGCAGAAGAATTTGACAAGTTGCTGGTTGAAGCTATCGGCGAAGCGGAGAATGCCGGAACGCCGTTTGCAATTTCGGGGATCTCCGGACTTTACGAAAACCGCGAGAAACTGCCGTTTGAACTGCAGGAAGCTTCCCGCGACTTTATCCGCAATACGGCCAAACGGCTGTTGGCTTCCGGACAGATTTGCCGTATCGGACAGACCGGCAGCAGCGATAAAAAATGGCTTGGTATCCCCGATGCCGGGAGGTGCGCATGACGGCGCCGTTACCATACTTTCCTGAATGTAAAAAGCCGGAATACGCCGTCAGGAATCCGCAATGCAGGAAAACTGCGGCTTACAGCAAAATGAGCGCTAAGGCAAAAACGGGTTTCCGTCATGAGCGTGACGGATTCCGGTGTTTAGATTTTGGTTCAGGAATCGCTTTTAACTCATTGAAAAATAATCATTACTATTTGAAGAAATTCACAACAGCGCGGTCGGTATATATATTTTTTAAAATATATATACCGGCTGCCGTGACCGTCGTCAGGAACGGAAAACAGGAACAGCAAAGGAAATTGTCATGGCAGAATTAATTTGGACACGGGAGATGGTCAAAGACTGGTTCGAGAGCGCCGTTTATACCCTCAAAAAAATGCCGAGAGAAAAGGTTCAGGGTTATAAAACCTATTGGCCGGGCATCAGATATACCGAAATGGAACTTTTGCAGATGGACAGTAAACCCATCCGTCTGGTAGCCAACAGTCTGGACATTGCCCGTTTGGATGCGGTGCTGGAATGGATCTATCTGGTGGATAATGTAGACCAACGGTGGATTATCTGGCAGCGGGCCAAACGTTATCCCTGGCGGCTGATCTGCAAAAGATACGGCAAAACCAGCCGAACGCTAATTGACTGGCACAATGCCGGGATTGATGTCATTGTCAAAGTGTTGAATAATCCGAAAAGCCGATATTTTGAAAAAAATCGCAGACTGTTGAGTAGATATCTGTCTTATTGATGAGAAAATATGAAAAAAATGGGCATTCTTCGATAAATTTATTGACTATTACAGCTCTTAAACTTGTATAATATGCTAAAATTATAATTTATTTTGAGGAATATGATGGTTAACAATGAACGCGTAGAAAAAATTGCCACAGGCATTGTTGATATGCTCTTGAATCGGACAGACCACCTTATTTCGGATATTGACTCAACTGATAAGATGCCGTCTTGGGATGGCGGTGTCCGTGTTTATAGGAAGGATTCTCAAGAGAAAAAGGATCTTATCGGGCGTGTTCCTGTTCAAGTCAAAGGGCATTATTTTGCTTTATCCAAAAATGGTAATACTTTTCCGGAAAAAATCAGCTTTCCTGTCGAAGCCAGTGACCTTACAAACTATCTGAATGATGCGGGTGTGATATTTTTTGTTGTTTATATCGATAAGAAGAATAACGATAATTATAAAATTTATTTTAATGAGCTTCTTCCTTATAGTTTGGCCTCTATTCTAAAAAAAGGTCCTCAAAAAAAATTTACCGTGAATTTTAATGCATTTCCGACTGAAAAAAAGGAAATGGTTGATATTTTCTTAAATTTTTTAAATCATCGAAAACATCAAGTAAATCTCATTCAAACCGGGCTGCCAGATGAAGCTGTTTTGAAAAAAAATGGCCTCATAAAGAGGTATGTTATAAAATGTACTTCCTGCGAAAAAACAAAAAGTCCTTTTGATATGCTTTTTTCTTCTGGAAAACAATTTGTATACGGCGATACCCAAGAGTTAGGACTTGGCTTGATTCCGCTGAATGAAGCCTCTGACATTAAAATTCAACAAAAACTTCCCAAAGCAGTCTCTGTTTCTGGTAAAGTTTACTACCCTGAAATGGCTTGGGAAAGAGATGAAACCGGCACCTCTTATTTATTTGGGAATAATGTTAAAATTCATATAACAACAGATAACATAGCAACCGTTTTATATAATAACAAAGGATCTTTACAAGAAAGAATTAATGATTTGGAATTTTTAAAAGCTTTTAGCCAAACAAATACACTTGAAATAGATGGTATGGCATATCCTTTTAAGAATAAAGACCAAATTGAAGAAAATTCGATAGAACAAGATGATACATTCTTAATCCAACTAAAGGAACTCGAACAACTTTTGGATACTCTTAAAATCAAAGAAGCTTTCGACTTTGATTTATCTGAATTAACTGAAGAAGATTATTATAAATTGCAGATGTTGGCAGAGGGCTTGATTGAGCATCATTCATTAATCTTTGAAGATCATAATGAACAAGCATTTCTGTTTAATTTCGAAATACACAACATATTAATTCCCGTTCTTGCCATAACAGATCAGAATGGAAAATATTTTATTCATGACTTTATGAATATAGACACAAAAAATTTCTTATTCAATGTAAACAATGTTCCCGCATCTCGTTATGTATTTCTCTTAGCTAGACATTTTCTTAAAGTCTATAATATTCATTTTAAATCCATACTGAAAGATATAAAATCATATCCACTTACTACAGAATACTCAAATGCAATAAATAAAACTATTTTAGAGATGTTGTCTGCCTATGATCAGCAAGAAAGAAAATGTGGCAAATTGCTCGAAACCGCAATTGAATTGGCACAATATATTTATGACTATGATCCAAACCATATATTTTTACTCAATTGCATGCAAGCTATGAAAAGAAAACGGTCATTAAATTCTCAAGAAAAAGATAAGATATTATCTATCATAAAGATCGAGACTAACAATTTTCAAGAAAAAATTGGTGCTGCAATTCTATTGGAAGATTTCAAGCAGGCTAAAATACTTTATAAAAAGCTTTCTCGGAAAGAGCAGAAAAAATTTGATAGTTTTCCTATTGTAAATCTATGGAAAAGATAATTTCCTTTAAGTAATAATTTATCTCAATTCCGAAAAGTTTTATAAAAATCTGCCTTTTCAAGTGAAATGTACTTCAAAGCCTTATTCCGCCAGGGATTGCAGCAGAATAGCCAAAGGAAAATTTTACAGGCAATAGGCTGCAAAGGCTCGGATTTCCTTGAATCGTACTTCACATATTCTTTTACTTCACATATTCGCAAAAATGGTTTATCAAATCAGGTATAATCGGGGCGTTGTATAGATACCGTTCCAGCGAAAAAGGAAAATCCCCCTCATATGATCATCACGGAACTCCAAATAAATGATACTGTGGAACAACAGTTACATCTGGTTGCTTCGCGGCAAATTCCCTTTGCCGCGGCGGCTTCTCTGACGGCTGTGGCAAAAATTGCCCAAGCCGAAGTGCGTAATCATATCAACGAAACCTTTACCATTCGCCGTAAAAGCGGTGGTTTTGCCAGCAGCATTGCCGTTAAACCGGCAACCAAGCAAAGCCTGACCGCCGAAGTTTATACAATGGCCCGATTTGCAGCTTTACAACAAGTCGGCGGTCTGCGGCAGCCGCAGGGAAGTAACTTGACAATTCCATCCTATCAGAATTTGAGCGAAATTAAGGTACGACGGTCTGCGCGCAGCATTGCCGATGCCTTTGAAATGAAACTCCATAATGGTCAGATGGCTTTAGTTCGGCGTAAGGGAAAAGGCCTGCAGTTTCTTTATTTCCTCAGAAAACAAGCCGATGTGCCGAAACGTTTCAGAATGATTGAAATTGTTACGGAAACAGCAAAGCGGGAATTCGGGCGGACGCTGGAAACCAAAGTGCGTGAACTATGATTTGATATTGCTGTCCAGGCTGAAAAACAGGGTGTCTTCCTGCGATATCTTGATGTTTTGCGTCTGGGTATTGACAATGATCGGCTGCGACGGATCTATGTCTAAAGTCGTTCCGTTTGGCTTGCCGGTCTGTACGGATTTGAAATCTATTGAAAGAATCGGCGTACTGCGGCCATCTGCATCAGAGATATAGGCATTACGCCCGATAAACTTAATTGAATACTGTTTCATTCATGCCTCCGCCGCGTATTAAAAAATAAAAATCGGGAATGGGCAAGAAAAACCGGACGGTTACTAACTTTAATATAACTTAATAAAGTATGTTTCAGGCGTCATTAGAAAGTAAGACTGCCTCAAAGTGCTGTTGGGCTTTCCATTTAGATTTAAGCGGAGAGCCGAAAAACACATATTTTTTATTTATTTCGTTGAAAAAAGGTACTGTCGGAAGATTTTTCGACGCGGGTAACGCGAACCCCGCCGCGTCGCTACCGACAGACTAAAAAAAGGGTTCGCACCAAGTTCGCACCAAATTTGCGCCAAATCCTTATAATATAAGGCTTCGCGCGGATATTATTATAAAAAAGACAGGTTCGCACCTGATATTATCAAAACCGTTGCCCAGTAAGGCATACAAAAGAATTTTTGTAATAACAGTAAAGGTTCGCAGTTGCGAACCTCTTTTTTATATAAGGAAGCAAGAATTGTGGATATACCTACCTGCCGAGTGTTATCACTCTGTTCCGGGGTCGGAGGTCTTGACCTTGGACTTAAACTCGCAATGCCAACTAGCCGAACAGTCGCTTATATGGAGATCGAAGCCTATGCGTGCGAAATTTTGGTTAAACGCATGCAAGAAAAAATCTTGGATCCGGCACCTCTTTGGTCAGATATCAAATCCTTTGATGGCAAACCGTGGCGTGGAAAAGTGGATCTTATCACTGGCGGATATCCGTGCCAACCGTTTTCAGTTGCAGGAAAGAAACTCGGAGAAAAAGACCCCAGACATCTCTGGCCCCATGTGCGGAGAATTGTTTCCGAGGTTGAGCCAACGCTCTGTTTCTTTGAAAACGTCGGCGGACATCTACAGTTGGGGTTTGAGCAAGTCCATGATGACCTACAAGGACTGGGTTACAAAGTTAAGGCAGGCTTGTTCACTGCGGAAGAAGTCGGTGCTCCGCATCGCCGCGAGCGGCTCTTTATCTTGGCCTACCGTGATGACAGCAGATGCAACGGTTGCGGAAACAATCACGCCCAACGACAGGTATGTCCAAACCAAGAACGGCACCCTGCGCCGATACATCAAGAGCGGACACAACTGCAGCCTGGGATTAGCGAGAACAGCACGTCTCTGGCCGACAGTGCTGGTATCGGAAGCCAACGGCGCCTCACTCAAAAAAGTTCAGACCGGGTATTCGCGAAGTCGTCTGAAAGAGGAAGTTTTGTTGTGGAAACAGCCGAAGAGATGGCGGACACCGAATGCCTCGGATGCCGAGGGCGGCGTTATGGAAATCAGACCGGGAACCTCTGCTCGGATCAAGCTTCGCGATCATTCCGTACATGTAGCAAATTGCCTCTCTGGCCACCCAGACCAAATGACTTTGATGACTGGCGAAATATCCCAGAGAACCTTAAACCCGCGGTTTACCGAATGGCTGATGGGCTGGCCGACCGGGTGGACAGAGTTAGAGCCTGCGGCAACGGCGTGGTGCCTCTGGTGGCGGCGTATGCGTTTACAGTTCTTACGTCTAACCTTGAATTTACAACAACAGGTATCTTAAATGAACGAGAAAGTTAAATTAAAAGTTGAATATGTCAAACTGGAAGAACTCATTCCCTTTGAGTTAAATGCCAGAACGCATTCCAAAGAACAAGTCGGACAGATTGTCAATTCCATCGGAGAGTTCGACTTTGTAAATCCTATTCTGGTCGGTGTCGACAATATGATTATTGCCGGTCATGGGCGTTTGATGGCAGCAAAAAAGGCCGGATTGGAAACGGTTCCAATTATCCGCCTTCCACATCTTGACTATAATCAATGCATGGCTCTGTCTCTGGCAGATAATAAAATTGCTGACAATGCCGGTTGGGATGAAGAAAAAATCGTTGAAATCCTCGGAAAACTTGAGGATGCGCATTTCAACATTGATATTTTGGGCTTTTCCAACAAAGAGCTTGAAAATTATCGGGATGAATTTGAGACCAACGATGAAGAACTTGAATTTGAAAACGAAGTCCCTGATTTCGTGGAAAAACCGGTTGCCCGGCGGGGGGATGTTTGGATTTTAGGCGATCACCGTTTATTGTGCGGCGACGCAACAAGTCAGACAGACGTTGAAAAAGTTATGGACGGCGAAAAAGCGCAAATGGTTTTCACCGATCCGCCATATAACGTGAATTACGGCAATGCCTTGCGAGATAAACTGGCAGGAAAAGAAGGCGAACGCTCAATTCTGAATGATAATCTTGGCGAGGGTTTCCCTGCTTTTCTGTATGACTTTTGCTGCAATATCCTTGATGTCAATGTTGGCTCTTTTTATATTTGTATGGGCGGGTCGGAGTTGCACACTCTGTACCAAGCCTTTACGGCGGCCGGTGGCAAATGGGAAGCGTACATCGTCTGGGTCAAAGACAAATTTACGCTTTCGCGTTCCAAACACCAACACCAGCATGAATGGATTTTATTCGGCAACCCTTATGAAGAACAGCATGAGGAAATCCTTTTAGGTGCGAAACCAGGTACGGCTCCGGCCTGGTATGGCGGACGAAATCAAACAGACGTGTGGGAATTTCCCCGGCCACAAAAAAGCGCTCTGCATCCGACAATGAAGCCTATCGCACTGGTTGAAAGAGCCATCCGCAATTCCAGCCGGGTAACAGATATCGTCTTGGATACCTTCGGCGGCAGCGGTTCAACGCTGATTGCCTGTGAAAAAAGCGGTCGGCGCTGCCGAATGATTGAACTCGACGAGAAATACGTCGATGTCATCATTAAGCGCTGGGAAGAATATTCCCGAAAAAAAGCCGTTCATGAACAAACCGGCAAAAGTTATGAAGAACTTAAGATTGAAAGAGAAAAGGAAGAAAAACTCACAGAAAAGGCTCCTGAATAGACAGGAGCCTTACTTTTTACGGGATAGCAATGAAATTCTTGGCTTGGTTTAGTTGTGGGGTTACGTCGGCAGTTGCCTGTAAACTGGCGATTGATAAATATGGCGATGATGTTGACATCTGGTATATCGAAACCGGTGCGGCTCATTCGGACAACCAACGATTTATTGAAGACTGCGAAAACTGGTATGGCAGGAAAATTCTGACAGCCCGGCATCCTAAGTTTAAGAATCCTTTGGAAATTGCTGCTATTGAAGTTTTTAATACACCGTGGGGTGCTCCCTGCACTAAATACTTAAAAAAGGAAGTTCGCCAGAGAATTGAAAAAAATTACACTCAACCGATTCACGTATTCGGCTTTGAGTATAATAAAAAAGAAATTAACCGAGCCTTTAGGTGGAAGCAGCAGAATTCCTCAAGAGTTTATTTTCCGCTTATTGAACAAGGGTGGAATAAACGGCGTTGCCTGCAGGAACTTTTACTTAACAAGATTGAAATCCCGGCCATGTACCGGCTGGGATACAATAACAACAACTGTATCGGCTGTTTCAAAGGCGGCAAAGGGTATTGGAACAAAATACGGACAGATTTCCCGGACGTTTTCAGGCAGACTGCCGATTTGGAACGGAAAACCGGACATACCTGCCTCAAAGATCGTGGCAAACAACTCTATCTGGCTGAATTAGAACCAGATGCAGGTAAACACCAAAGTATCGATATCCCCGAATGCGGAATATTTTGTGAACTTGAAATGGCCGGATTGCCAATCAAAAATATTAACGAAATTTTAGAATTTATAAGATTTAACCCGGAAAACCAATGAATACAGCAAAATAAACTGTGATAAACAAATGATGAAAACATGGAAATCTCGATTAGAGCTTATGCCACCCGCAAAGGTATCTCCGATACCGCTGTTCGCAAGGCAATCAAATCCGGGCGGATAACGCTCACCAAAAACGGGAAAATCAATCCGGCGTTGGCTGACCGGCAATGGGAAGCCAACACTGACCCCGCTCAAGTTTATGCTATTAAAGAGGATTCACCAGCACGAGCCGCTTCTTCTGAAACGGCATCATCGGCAAGTTCTGGCGGCATCGGCGTTTCTTACCAGCAAAGCCGGGCTATTCGGGAAGCCTACGAAGCCCGACTTAAAAAATTAGAATTTGACGAACGCACCGGAAAGTTGATTTCCACGGAAACCGTCCAACGGGAAGCCTTTAATGCCGCGCGGAAAACCAGAGATATGATCCTGAATGTCCCGGACAAGGTCATTCCGCTGCTGATTGGCAAGACTGACATCCATGAAATGAAAGAGATTTTACGGAAAGAACTGCTGCGAACCTTAGAGAATCTGGCGAATTTGTTTGATGGAAATCGAGACTGACAGCTTTTTCAACTACGGATTTGCAAAAGGAATACGCCCAGATCCAGACTATACCGTCGACGAATGGGCCGATGCGCACCGCATTTTATCTTCTGTATCTTCAAGCGAACCCGGGCCGTGGCAAACCTCCCGTGTTCCGTATCTTCGGGAAATCATGCGTTGCCTGTCTCCCTCGCATCCTTGCGAGCGTGTCATTTTAATGAAAGGCGCCCAAATCGGCGGTACCGAATGCGGCAATAATTGGATGGGATTTGTCATCCACCATACTCCCGGCCCGATGCTGATTGTCAATCCGACGGTTGAAATGGCCAAACGTACCTCAAAAATGAGGATTGATCCGGCAATTGACAACTGCCCGTCACTCAGGGAATTGGTCAAAAGCCCGCGAACCAGAGACAGCGGCAATACGGTCTTAATGAAAGAATTTCCCGGCGGCGTTTTGGTTTTGACTGGAGCCAACTCGGCGGTCGGCCTGCGTTCCATGCCTGTCCGCTATTTGTTTTTGGATGAGGTCGACGGATATCCGAATGATGCCGGGGACGAAGGCGATCCGGTAGATTTGGCCATCCAGCGTACGGCAACGTTTTCGAACCGCAAGATTTTTCTGGCTTCTACCCCGACGCTTAAGAACTACAGCCGGATTGAAAAGGCTTTTCTTGAGGGAGATCAGCGTTACTTTTTCGTTCCCTGTCCGGTTTGCGGTGCAATGCAAACCTTAAAATGGGCAAATATCAAATTTGAAAGCGGACACCCGGAAACGGCATGTTATGAATGCGAAAAGTGCAAATCGCTATGGCAAGACTATCAAAAAGCTGAGATTTTGCAAAAAGGCGAATGGATAGCAACGGCTCCAGACCGCTCAAACGGCAAAATTGTCTCATTCCACCTGTCCTCGCTCTACAGCCCGCACGGCTGGACATCTTGGGGAGACATAGCCAGCGAGTTTGTGAAAGTCCATAAAGACCCGGCTCGTTTGCAGGTTTGGACGAATACCAAACTGGCAGAAACTTGGGAAGATCAGTCCGGAGAATCCATAGATCCGACCGGATTGATGTCACGGCGAGAAAATTACGGCCCGAAAATCCCGATGAATGTGGTTATTCTGACCTGTGGCGTTGACGTGCAGGATGACCGCCTGGAATTGGAGATTGTCGGTTGGGGCAAAGACGAGGAATCGTGGTCGATTGATTACCACGTCTTACATGGAGACCCGTCAACCCCTCAGCTCTGGGACGATTTGGACAGCATTTTGCAAAGGACATATGAGCATGAACGTAATATTGCACCTCTTTCTATTGCTGCAACTTGTATTGACAGTGGCGGTCATTATACAGATCACGTTATTACGTTCTGCGGTGAAAGACTGCATCAGCGCGTGTTCGCAATCAAGGGAAGCAGTTCGGGCTTTGGTGTACCGATTTTTCCAGCGAGAGCCTCCCAAAACAAAAGATTGAAGAAACCAGTGTATGTTATTGGCGTGAATGACGCCAAACAAACGCTTATGCAGCGGCTGCGAATTAAAGAACCCGGACCAGGATGCTGGCACTTTCCGATTGACCGGGATGCCGAATGGTTCACACAGGTTACGGCAGAGGTTATCAAAACCCGGATGGTTAAAGGACGGCCGGTTCGGGAATGGGTACCCAGAACAGAAGGACATCCCTGCGAAGCCTTGGACTGCCGCGTTTATGCTTTTGCAGCGTTGCGCGGGTTAATGCGAAATTGGAAGTTTGACCTGAATGCTGCATTTGAACGTCTCCAAAGCTATCCGCTTAAAAACGGTCAAATTCCGGCAGGTAAAGCTGTTAGTCAAACAGCAGCTGCTCCGACAATTCGGTCGAGAGTTAGAAGTAAAGGAATCAGTTTATGAAATCTTATAAAGAACAGCTTGAAGAAATCCAAAAAGCGATTTCGGATATTCTTTCCGGTGCGCAGGAAGCTTCTTACAACGGGCAAAAAGTTAAAAAAGCGGACTTAAATGTCCTGTTTACGCAAGAAAAGTATTTGCGGGGCAAAGTTTCCCGCGATCCAAGCGGCGGCGGAGACGGAGAGTCCGGCAGCGGCACCAGCAGCGGCCGCAGCGGCATCCGTGTTCGCGGTATTACTCCGGTATAATTTTCTTGTCATCTTAGTCAATCCTCTTAATATAAGAAATATATTAATTTGGCAAATAAAGGAGGAAAACATGACAATTAGTGTTGCTTGGATAAGGAAAATTAAAGATTGTGAAGAATTAATATTTGTTTCTGACAGCCGCTTAGGAGGTGGTGACCGCTGGGATGAATGTCCAAAGATTCTTACTTTGGAAAGAGGTGATTGTGCAATGAGCTTTGCTGGTGATACATGTTGGACATATCCTTTAATGCTACAAACAAGAAATGCTCTTAATCAATATAATAAGATTAAAAGCAGGGCTATGGATATAACAGATGTAAATGGTTTTATTTTGAATGTAATTAACTCAGTATTTAAAACTATAAATAGAGATGATTATCATGGTAATTTAGAAGAAACTGCAGATTTGATATTCGGGGGATATTCTTGGATTTATAAAACCTTTAAAATGTGGAATTATTTTTATTCTCCGTCACAAAGGATATTCATTAAAAATCCCGGTTTTAAAAATTATTTAGGATTAGGACGCCTGATTCTTATTGGTGATAACAATTTAAAAAAAGACTTTAAAGAACGATTACGCAAATTAGTTTTACAGAAATATGGTGTTGCGGATAATACTAGTACAGAACACCATTTTGATATGGAACCTTTTGAAGTCATTCGAGATATGTTAAAAGAGCAATGGGAAGCCCAACAAAAACGTAGCGAAAAGTATCGTACCATAGGTGGGGCTCCTCAAATGATTAAAGTGTATCAATATATGAATTCTCGTCCAGTTGGGATGTATTGGCCGGAAAAAAGTAACGATAATTTTAAAAATAGGACTTTATTAGGTCGACGGTTATTTGATTTTGAAGATACAGAATATTGGTTCATGGATCCCTATACTTTCTATACAAATGCGTGTCATAAAAATAAAATGTTAAATGAAAACAATGAAGAAATATAATAGACAATACTTTTATTAAGGCTTGCTGTCTTGCAGGCCTTTTTTAGTGGGCATTACATGAAAAAACTTGAAATAAAACCAAATTTTATTGACAAAGCGTTCTCGTATTTTGCACCGGTTCACGGATTGCGACGCTTGGAAGCCCGTACCCGGATGGCTATGGTAGGCGGATATACCGGAGCAAGGCTCGACCGGCGGCAAACAAAAGCTTGGCGGACAGCTGACGGCTCTGCGGACAATGTAACTTTGCCTGATCTGCCGATGTTGCGCGAACGATCGCGAGATTTGCTACGCAATGCTCCGCTGGCAACCGGTGCGGTCAATACGGTGGTCACCAATGTTGTCGGTACCGGACTTCGGGTACACAGCAATATTGACCGTGAGGTCTTGAAACCGTTTATGAAAACCGAAGAAGCCTTTGACAAATGGGAACGGGAAGCCGAAAGAATCTTCCGGCACTGGGCGGAAAGCACAAATTGCGATGCTACGCGCTATCAAACTTTTACGGAACTGCAAAACCTGATTATCCGCTCCTGTTTGGAAAGCGGCGATATTTTTGTTGTCCGCCGCTACATCAAACGGCCCAATGCTTTGCTGGGCTTGAGTCTGCAGTTGGTTGAAGCTGACCGGGTGGCAAATCCGAATTTTCAAATGGATACGTCAAAACTCAGCGGCGGCGTGGAACTAGACGATAACGGAGCGCCGGTTGCTTATTATATATATAAGCGTTTTCCCGGCGATTATACCGAAGGAAGCAACGAATATGTCCGGGTTCCGGCTTTCTCAAAAGACGGGGAACGGCAGGTGTACCATATTATGAACCGTATCCGTCCGGGATTGACCCGCGGTGTTCCTTACCTAGCACCGGTTATCGAAACACTCAAACAACTCGATAAATATTCGGAAGCCGAGATTATGTCTGCCGTGGTTTCGGCAATGTTTACCGTCTTTGTCAAGAGCGAATCTGAAGACGGGCTGGCTCCCTTTGGCGGGCAAACCGACAGCACGAATGACAATGATTATAAGCTTGGCGTAGGTGCCATTCTGGATTTGCAGCCAAACGAAAGTATCGAAATTGCCGATCCTAAGCGTCCGAATCAGGCGTTTGATCCATTTGTCCAAGCTGTTTTGCGTCAGATTGGCGTTGCGTTGGAATTGCCTTTTGAAATCCTAATCAAACACTTTACCGCCAGTTATTCCGCAGCACAGGCGGCATTGGTGGAAGCCTGGAAGTTCTTTTCTGCACGACGGCGATGGCTGGCAATCCAATTCTGCAAGCCGGTTTATGACATGGTTATCAGTGAAGCAGTAGCAAGGGGCATCTTAGATGCCCCTTGTTTTTTCTCGCATCCGCTTATTCGAGAAGCCTATCTCGGTGCAGATTGGGTTGGGCCGCCGCGCGGACAGATTGACCAGTATAAAGAAATCCGAGCTGCGGAAAAGAGAATCGAAATCGGCATAACAACGCTGGCTGAAGAAACAGCAGCCCTGACCGGCGGCGATTGGGAGCGGAAACATCCGCAAACAGCCAAAGAACATATGATGCGCAAATCATTAAAATAAGGAAAACCAATGAGAAGTTTATTATCACTCGGCAAATATTGGGCAATTGAGCCTGATACCTTTAATAATCTGGAAGCATTAGTTTCAAAGGATGCGCCGGTTTTGGAGAATACGCGAACCGTCCGAATCCAGAATGGCGTGGCAGTTATCCCGGTCAGCGGAGTTATTACCGGCAGGATGGACTTTTTGACCTATGTTCTCGGCGGCACGGCACTTGATATTCTGGCGAAAGATTTCCGAACCGCTTTGGAAAACAGCGATGTTCGGGCAATTATACTTGATTTTGACAGTCCCGGCGGAATTGCTGTCGGACCGGCAGAAATGGCTGATATGATTTTCAATGCGCGCGGAAACAAGCCAATCATCTCATATGTTGGCCGAAACTGCTGCTCGGCAGCTTATTGGCTAGCCTCGGCTGCAGATAAGATTGTCGTGCATCCGGCGGCTTTGCTCGGCAGCATTGGTGTGGTAACCGCCGTACCGGTACAGGAACAACCGGACGAAAGCGGCACTAAATGTTATGAAATCGTTTCTTCTAACGCCAAAGCCAAACGTCCGGATCCGCGCACGGAAGACGGAATCAAAACAATTAAGGCAGAGCTTGATGCTCTGGAAGCACAATTCATCGGCAGCGTTGCCAAATTTCGCAACATCTCGGAAGAAAAAATCCGAAATGATTTTGGCAAAGGCGCCGCCATGATAGGCCATGAAGCTCTCCAACGAAGCATGGCCGACGAGCTTGGCTCGTTTGAGAGCGTTCTTGCTTCTCTAACTGTAACCTTTAAAAATGAAAGAAACATAACTATGGATAAGAAAACAGACACTCCCGTTGCTCCGGAGATTACGGCTTCCTATATCCAGAGCCAATATCCCGAAGTTGCAAAAGCCATTGCAGATGAAGCCTATAATAAAGGCATGGCAGATGGCAACAAAACAGCTGAAGAATCCTATAATAAAGGTGTTTTAGCCGAACGTGAACGTATCCTGGCAATTGAAAAAATTGCCATGCCCGGCCATGAAGATTTGATTGAAAAAGCCAAAGCTGACGGTTCCGTGACGGCGGAAACCGTCGCAATGCAAATGGTAATGGCCGAAAAGAAACGAGGCATAAGTCATCTTGCCAGTTTACAAACTGCCGAAAAAGAACTTCCGCCGATCCCCGAAGCTCCGGCTCCAACTGCTTCGGAACAGATTGATTCCGAAGCCCCTCTGGAAGACCGAGCCAAAGCCGAATGGAATAAATCCGCTGATCTCCGCAGAGAATTTGCCAATGAGTTTGAAGACTATTTGGCCTATAAACAGGCGGAAGAAAACGGTTCGGTCAAAATTTACTCAACCCGTAAGTAAAGGAAAATCAATATGGCAAAATTAACCAATGATATTACCCGTACTTATGAATTGGGCGATACGAGCGAATATCCCATGCTCGGCGGAGAAATTATCTATGAAGGCGCTGCCGTAGGGATTAACAGCAGCGGATATGCCCATGCTTTGCAAACCGGCGATAAATTTGCCGGATTTGCCGAGGAACGGGTAGACAATACTTCCGGAACGGATGGGCAAAAGACAATTCGTACCAAATTTAAGGGAACGGTTGTCCTTCCGGCCCCCAGTGGTGTATCTCTGACAGATGTCGGTTCAAATTTGTTTGCCTCAGATGACAACACGTTTACGACAACCTCTGCCAGTACACCGTATATCGGCAAAATCCGCCGCATATCCGATAACGAAATCATTGTAGATTTTCAGGCTTTTGCCGACGCTGTGCCGACAGCCTAAAGTCTATTTTCCCCTTACATATTACAAAGGAATTAAAAAATGAGTGCATCCGCATTATCATCACGGGCTATTATCGGCTCTTTTTACCGGAGATTGAAACAAAACTCCGGTTTGAAATGGGTTGAAGCCATCAGTAACTATTTTCAGTCGGATCAGGACAGTGAAACCTATAACTGGCTTGGTCAGGTTCCGGTTATGAGAGAATGGGCCGGCGGCCGACAGGCAAAAGGCTTTACGACCAACGGATTGACGATTGAAAACAAGCATTTTGAAGCAACGCTTGAAGTACCAGTCAAAGATCTGCGCCGTGATAAAACCGGGCAAACCCGCATCCGTATCAATGAATTGGCTGACAGAACCAATTCCCACTGGGCACAACTGCTGTCAAAACTTATTGTCAGCGGTGAAAGCACTGTCTGCTATGACGGGCAGTATTTCTTTGATACAGACCATGAAGAAGGGAAATCCGGACAACAGAGCAACAAAATCACCTATACAGCCGAAACCGGGGAAACATCTTTGAAAGAAGACCTTTTCCGCCGGGCTATGCTGAAAGGTGTTGAAAGCATCCTGTCTTATAAAGACGATCAGGGAGAGCCTTTCAATGAAGACGCTTCCCGTTTTCTGATTATGGTGCCGACGGTGATGTGGCACGTTGCCAAATCGGCGATTGCCGTGCCTTTGGCCGTTGGCGGCGGAACCAACCCGATTAAAGTTCTCGATGAACTTGACATTACTCTGGTTCAGAACCCGCGTTTAACCGGATGGGAAAACAAGTTTGTGGTTTTCCGCTGCGACTCTTCGGTTCAGGCTTTTATCCGTCAGGAAGAAAAGGACGTTGAAATTCAGGCTATTGCCGAGGGTTCCGAATTGGAATTCAAAGAAGGCAAGCACTGGTATGGTGTTGATACCTGGCGCAACGTCGGTTATGGATACTGGCAGAATACCTGCCTCGTCTCCATTGAATTGGCAGGTGATTAATGGTGAAATATATTGTTACCGGTTCCAAAGTTGTCTTTGGAACCGGGCTTGTTCTGGGACTTTCCGACGAACAAGCCAAAATCAGATCCTTACAGCTGAAAAAATCAGGCAAGAACTATCAGGTTCTGACCAATGTTGAATTTAAAAAAGGCGAAGTCATTGATATCGTCACTAAAAATTTAACAAAAGCCACGCTTGGACAGTTGGAATTGGCAGAACCTCAGGAAAAAAACATTCCGCCAAAGGAAAAGGCTGCTCCTGCGAAACCTTCGGCTCCAACCAAACCTGCTGCGACAAAATCATCGCCGAAAAAGGCTGAACCGAAAAACGCAGAACAAACAGAAAAACCTAAAGATGTTTGATTTTGATAAATTCATCAACCGCCCCTGTATTGGAGAAGGCCATGTAGAGGGCATTTTCGGCAGAAAAGCCCTCTACATCCCGGATAATAAGGAGTTTCAGCCTTTTGACATTTTGGTTGACTTTCACAAAGGCTATCAGGAAGTCAAGCTCAAAACAGCCGAAGCTCCGGTTACTTCAACGGAAATCGCGGCTTTTATCAGGCTTTGCGAAATGCCGGAGAATTATCCCAAGATCCTGCAGGGAGACCATTTGCAAGTCGAAAATCAGATATTTGACATCATAAACGTGGAATATCACATTCCCGGAACCGAGAAAGTTGTCCTCCATGAGCAATGCGCCTCATCCCCGCTGTATTATCCGTAAAGCCATTGTCGAGAAATTGAAAGAATCCGATACTCTGGCCAAAGACCATGTTTACGACAGCCGGGTCAAGCCGTTGTTCGACCAGCATTTACCGGCGCTTCTGGTTTACACCCGAGACGAAAAGGTCTTGGAAAACCAGTATGACGGCGACGGGTTTTTCCCCTACAAACGGCAATTGGACATTGCCGTTGAGGGGATTCTGGCAAACAGCCCGGATCTGGATGAGCTGATTGACAAGCTGGCTCTGGACATAGAATACGCATTGCTCGGCTTTGAAATTCCCGGCTTTCTGAATGCCGTCATCAAAATGATCTCGACGGAAACGGATGTCGTGATTGACGGAGCGCATTGCTATGGTGCGGTGCGTATCAACTATACCATCACCTATTACACAGCAACAAATAAGGAATAAACAATGAAACTGAGAATCTTGAGAGATGTTCACAATCACAAAAAAGGCGAAGTCAAAGATATCAAAGAAGCCGAGGCTAAAGCTTTACTGACGCAGGGATATGCCGTGCGCGTAGTCAATAAATTTGCCAAAAAACAGACGTCTTCGGCTCCGATTAAGACCGACAAGAGTAAAATTAAGGGCTTAAATCGTGGACTTTGAAGATAAATACGAAATCGCGGATCTGCGGCGGAGATTGAGCAATTTATTAAGAATTGGCACAATTTCCGCCGTTAATTATAAGGAAGCTGTGGCACGGGTTAAAATCGGAGATTTGGAAACGACTTGGCTGCCGTGGCTGCTCCGGGATGGCGATGACAAGGCTTGGCATGGCGTAGACCTCAATGAACAGGTTTTGGTTTTATCTCCCTGCGGCGACCTTAATCAAGGGTTGATTCTACCTAGCGTTTACAAAAAGCCGATTTTCAATGACGGTAATCTTCTGCTCTGGCGGTTTAAGGATGGCTCGATTATTTCCTTTAATCGCAGCAACGGAGAACTGAATGCACAGATTACCGGAAACGCCGCGATTGTTTCTCAAAAATCAATAACCGCTGAAGCAAAAGTTTCAGCGGTTATTAAATCTCCGAAAATCACTTTGGACGGCGACGTAGAAATTACCAAAAGCCTCACAATTGCTCAAAATCTGACGACTTCCGGTACTGTCAGCCTCAGCGGCGGCACGCCGGTTGCCCGTGTCGGCGATGCAGTTTCCGTCGATGCCAATACTCATCGTGGTACGATTTTGGCCGGTTCAGCAAAAGTAAAGGCGGGATAAATGCGCGGAATGAATGACAGAACAGGCAAGCACAATGACGGGTTTGAATATCTGAAGCAGAGAATCCGAGACATTCTCTCCACGCCGCTCGGCTCACGGGTTATGCGCCGCCACTATGGTTCTGAACTGTTTAAAAGAATTGATAACCCGACCAATGGCGAGCTGATTGCCAATATCTATTCCGACTGTGTCACGGCTCTTTATAATTTTGAACCGGAGTTTGAAATCGTAAGCGTTACCGTGGTTTCCATTGACCGCGGCAGGATCATTTTGGATTTGGAAGGACAATTTCTCTCCAATGGCGAAGTTGTCAAATTGGATAACATTGAAATCAAGGGAATCTAAAGAATAATGTCGAATTCTTCCGTCATTGACCTGTCTAAACTGCCGACCCCGAAAGTCATTGAAGAATTAGACTATGAAGTCCTGTTTCAGGAATATTTGAGCGATTTTACAGCCAGAGATGAGGAATATGACGGTTTGCTTGAAAGCGACCCGGCTATTATTATCCTTGAGGTTATGGCTTACCGCGAAATGTTGGTTCGCAAAAGAATCAATGAATCTGCCAAAGCGACCTTATTGGCTTTTGCAACAGGTTCCGATCTTGATCAGATTGTGGCGGAATACGGCGTTGAGCGCCTGGAAGGCGAAAAAGATGACCGCTTGAGAATGCGCGGACAAATGGCTTTGGACGGCTTTTCGACTGCCGGACCGATTGACGCTTACAAATTCTTTGCGCTTTCCGCTTCCGTCAAGGTCAAATCAGTCGACGTTCGCAGCGATGAACCTGGAAAAGTTATTGTAACCATCCTCTCAACAGAGGGTGACGGTACAGCAGTTCGCCGGGAAAGCGTTCCTGAAACGAAAATAACGGTAACCGATGGGAAAGCGACACTGTCCGGCAAAAGTATTGACCATCTGGTTGTCAAAGACGTTTCCGGCGGTCAGACATACAAAGAAAACTTTGACTATACCTTTGATAAAGCAAATTCGTTGCTTGGAGTTACTGTTGACTCCAAAATATCAAACAACACCGAGCTGCTGGTTTCCTATGAACGGGCAGACGTACTGGAACTGGTAGAGCTGGCGCTCAACCATGAGGATGCCAGACCGTTGACCGACTATGTGAGTGTGGTTTCGGCGGAAATTATAAAATACAGCATTTCGGCACATATTACCGTTTACGCCGGCCCGTCATTCTCGGTGGTCGAGGACGCAGCCAATGATGCCATTAAGATATATACCAATGAACGCCACGCCATGGGCGAACTGGTGGCAATTTCCGGCATCTATCAGGCTTTGCACGTCAACGGCGTCAAAAAAGTACAGCTTGATCAGCCGTTACAGGATATTGAGACAACCAAATTGCAGGCAGCTTATTGCGAAAAAATCAGCTTAACAATGGAAATTTTTAATGAGTAACGAATTCAAGAGCCTGTTACCGCCAAATGCTTCAAAATTACTGAGAGATTTAGAGAAAACCGGCAGCAGACTTTCCTTTCTGGAAATTTTGAACCGTTATCTGCGAAATCCTGAAAAATGTCCGGAACATCTTCTGCCGTGGCTGGGTTGGGCTTTATCGGTAGACGTTTGGAATGAGACCTGGGCGGAATCTATCCGGCGCAATGTCATCAAGGCCAGCATCAGCGTTCATCGGCACAAGGGTACGCTCGGCGCCCTCAAACGGGCATTGGAAGCCTTTGAATTTGACCATGTCACAATTGAGGAATGGTTTGATTATGGCGGTGATCCTTATACATTCCGGGTTTTTATCGAAGTTGTAACTGAGGGATTTGACATCAATGACCTGACGGAAGTTCAGGCGGTCATTAACCAAACCAAGAATGTCCGCTCTCATCTAGAGATGCTGCGGGCTTTTCTGTGTACGACTTCGGAAACGCCCCGGCTGGGAAGTGCTTTTTCTACCGGCGAAATAACAACAATTTACGGTCTTGAGGTTTTTGAGATATGACAGATGCCGCTGCAGCAAAAGAGTTTTATTCAATCGTTACGCAAAAAGGGCTTGAAAAGCTGGCTAAGACCAAAGTAACCGGTAAAAACGTCAGCCTGACCCATATGGCTGTCGGCGACGGAAGCGGTAACTATTATACCTTGGATAAAAGCCAGACAGAGCTGGTGCGGGAACTACATCGTTGCGAACTCACTCTGGTACAAGTAGACAGCAAATATCCCAACCAAATTATTATTGAGGCCGCTGTTGCCGCCGAAATCGGTGGCTTTTTTATTCGGGAAATCGGTGTTTTTGATGAAGACAGCGACTTGTTTGCTGTCGGTAAATATCCGGTAACCTATAAGCCGCAGAGCGAAAGCGGTTCATCCAAAGACCTGTATATCCGTATGGTGCTTGGTTTTTCGGAAGCTCCGAATATTGACATCTATATCAATCCGCATAATTCAGTGGTCAGCTCGGACAAGTTTGAAGCTCTGCAACTCAAGCTGGACGATTATGCCCTGAAAGATTTCAGTAACGCGGCAGAACACCAGAAACTCCCCGGATTACAAGGCGGAAATACTACAGAACGGTATCATCTGTCCAAACACGAACAGTCAACGGTTTCCTCTCTGGATGTCCTGATTGCTGGCGACAATAAAGACAAAACCGTTATTCTTAACGAAAAAGGCGATGGTTTTACGGTTACGCCGTCCAAAGAAATCTTCCAGAATATCTTTGTCGTAACCGGAAATACGGTTGAGGTATCTGAAAAATACTCAATTTATAAGAAAACCATCAGTGCTAATACTGCTTTGGACTTCAATGTTACCAAGGCAAACATCTACCAGAAAGTCATTACTTTTGAGCTTTTTATTGAGATGCCCAAAAAATTTAGTATTTCGTTTGTTCAAGCAGCAAAGATACATTGGCTAAATGATGAGGTGGCAGAGTTTGACGAAGCCGGAAATTATCTGCTGGCTTTCCGTTCCTTTGATAATGGCGCTTCTTGGGTAGGCAGCTTACAGGGAATGTGGACATGACGATTAAAACCAAAATCACGCCTCTGGGTGCCGGAAATAAAATATATCCTAAAGATTTTGTCGTCTTTGAAAGTTCTACCCCCGGAACATATACATTCGAAATCAAGAAAGCTCAGTTTGAAGTTACCGGTTCCGGTGCTGGTGGCGGTGGTGGCGGCTCTGCCGGAAAACATGCTTGGTATGGTCAGGTCGGAGGCTCTGCTGCTGCCTTCAAAGGAATTGTACAGTTAGAAAAAGGCACTTTGAAGATAACTGTTGGTACTCCCGGTAATGGCGGAAATGGTTCCGGACGAAATGCCGGCCCCGGTACAAATGGCACCGCGACAACGGTTTCAGTAAACGGTATTACCTTATTGACACTTGGCGGAGGTAATGGTGGCGGCGGTACCGGAAATAGTTCAGGAGCTAATAACGGAGCTGGTGGAACAATAACCGTTTCCTCCAAATTAAAGATTATTTCCACGAAAATCAAAACAAACGGTACAGCCCAATCTACCGTTTCTATTTTAGGAAACGGGTTTGGAGCTGGAGGAAATATCCGCGGTGGTACCAGCGGTTTGCCCGGAACTGCCGGATATATCAAAATACAATTTGTTAAATAGGACACAAAAGAGAGCTGAAATTCAGCTCTCTTATTTTTTATGAAAGGAAAAAACATGCCGGATCAATATCTGCACGGCGTTGAAGTCATCGAAATTGACGACGGCGCGAGGGCTATTAAAACGGTCAAATCATCCGTCATCGGGCTTGTCGGCACAGCACCGCAGGGGCCGGTCAATACACCGATTCTCATCAACGGTTCTCCTACCGAAGCGGTAAAATACTTCGGAAACCATGTTGACGGCTTCACTATTCCCCGCGCGTTGGATCAGATTTTTGATCAGACCGGTGCAATGGTCGTTGTCATCAATGTTGCTGATAAAACAAATTCTGAACAAAAATCTGACGTCAAACAGGACAATGTAAAATTTGATGATTACGGAGAAATCGTCCTTGATCATAAGATTGTATCGGATGTCGTCGTCAAAAAAGCCGATGAAAGCGTTACTTATACGGAAAATACCGACTATACGTTAGATGCCTTTAATGGAATTCTTACCCAAACCGGAGAATCGACTATTCCGGAAAAAGAAGCTCTGATGGTAAGCTACAAATATCTGGATACCTCTAAAATCAAATCCAGCGATGTTGTGGGCGGGGCTAACGCCGATGGAACATATCGTGGCGTCAATTGCCTCTTAGCCGCTCAGACCGAAGTCAGTGTTCAGCCCAGAATCCTGATAGCTCCCGGATTTACACATGATCAGCCGGATGATGACGGCGAAACACTGGCAAATCCTGTTGTTTCCGAACTTCTGGGAATTGCCGAACGGTTGAAAGCCGTAATTATCGCCGATTGTCCGGACGGCAGCGAGCAGGATGCAATCAAATATCAGAAATGTTTTGGTTCTGCCCGTGTTTACAGCGTTTATCCGTGGGTCAAAATCCAGGACGAAAACGATCAGATTGTCAGTTTTCCGTCTTCTGCCGCGGTTGCCGGGCTGTTGGCTAAATCCGACAATGAGCGCGGTTTCTGGTGGTCTCCCTCCAATACGACCATCAACGGCATCATTGGGATATCCAAACCGATTGACTTTGCTTTGGGCGATACAAACTGTAAGGCAAACTTCTTAAACGAAAACAAAGTTGCGACAATCATTCAGGAAGACGGTTTCCGCCTCTGGGGTAACCGAACGGCCTCCGCTGACGAAAAATGGGCGTTTCTTTCCGTCCGGCGGACTGCCGATATGATAAACGACAGCTTGCAGAAAGAACATTTGTGGGCAGTTGATCGCAATATTACCAAAACCTACGTCGAAGACGTCTGCGAAGGTGTCAACAATTATCTTCGGTATCTTAAAAACATCGGGGCCATTATAGATGGCAAATGTTGGGCAGACGCAAGCATCAACACGCCGGATCAGGTTGAACAGGGCAAAGTGACCTTTGATTTTGACTTTACCCCGCCGTATCCGGCAGAACACATAACTTTCCGCTCCCGGATGGTTAACGACTACCTTGAAGAAATCTTCAAATAACGGAGAAAATCATGACAGCAAAAGTCTTAAAAAACTTTTCGCTTTTCGTTGATGGCCGAGGCTATGCCGGAAAAGCGGAAGAAGTCACGCCGCCGAAACTTACAATCAAAACCGAAGAATTCCGCGGCGGCGGGATGGATGCTCCGATCGATATCGACTTGGGCATGGAAAAAATGGAATGTCAGTTTACACTGGTCGATTTTGACGCGGAACTGATGAAACTCTTCGGTTTGGTTGACGGAAATGCGGTGCAAGTCACGCTCCGCGGCGCTTTGTGTGATGACAATTCGGTCACTCCAATGGTTATCAGCCTGCGCGGCATGTACAAGGAACTTGACTTCGGCAAATTCAAAGCCGGAGACAAAGGTACCTTAAGCGCTTCCGTTTCCTGTCGCTACTACAAACTCAACATCAACAACAGCGATGTTATTGAAATCGACGTCGATAACATGATCCGAAAAATCAACGGTACCGACGTTATGTCTGAAATCAGAGATGCATTGGGAATTTAATCATGGAAAATACAACAAAATTAGAACTTCTGTTTCCGGTTACCGTAAACGGAACCGTTTATCAATCCTTAAATATCCGCCGTTCAAAAGTCAAAGACCGTTTGGCGGTTTCGAAGCTCAATCTGAGTGATGAAGAACGCGAAATCAGACTTTTATCGAATCTTTGTGAAGTAGCACCTGAAGTTCTGCAAGAACTGGATGAGAAAGACTATCAGGCTCTGCAGCGGGCTTATTTGGATTTTTTCAAATAAAGGGCGACCTCCAAGAAGCCGTAATAACCCTCTCACACATTACTCACTGGTCTTTGTCCGAGATTTTGGACTTGGACGAGGAAGATTTTGTCGGCTGGTATGAAAAAGCCGTTAAATTTTATGAAAGTATAAATAATGGCTGATACCAGAGCCGCAGTATCAATCTTAATCGGAGCCAAACTTGGCAGTACATTCAAAAATTCTTTTAGCACTGCCGATAAACAGCTCTCCAAACTCGGAGCGACGATTAAGAGCGTAGAGGGAAAAGCGGCGCAAATTGAGGCCTACAAACAGCAATCCCGTGCTTTGAACCAAGTTGGACAGGCTTATAGGGAAGCACGGGAACGGCTAAACCGCCTCAAACAGGAGATGAATACAGTCGGAGCTCCGACTAAAAACCTGTCTCAGGATATTAAAAAGGCCGAAAGAAACTTTGACAAGGTCAAAACAACCTTCCAAACGGTAGGACGTCAGACGCGTGAAATGGGAAATGCGTTGCGGCAGGCCGGCATTGACACCCGGAATTTATCTGCAGAAACATCTTCGTTAAATCGATCCCTCAATACGCTTAGAAGACAGCAACAGCAAATTCAAAATATTGAAAATGCCAAGGCTGTCAATAAAACCAAGCGTGCCGACTTGCGCGGACAGATGTTCGATGCTGTGGCTTTAGGTTCTACTATGTATGGGGCTTTGAAACCGGCGGTTGATTTTGAATATGCTATGGCTAAAGTCGGCGCAATTACTAATGAAGCTGCCGACAGTGAGGGGTTCAAAAAATTATCCGATAAAGCCAGAGAGCTTGGCCGGACAACGCAATATACCTCGGCTCAAGCTGCGGAGGCCATGCAGTTTCTAGGTATGGCAGGTTTCAATACAGAACAGATCCTGAAAGCATCTCCGGCAGCACTTAATCTAGCAATTGCCGGAAATATGGATCTGGGCAGAACTGCAGATATTGCCTCCAATATCTTGACCGGATTCAATCTCAAAGCTGAAGAAACAACCAGAGTAGCTGATGTTTTAGCCCAAACTTCACGAACGACAAACGTGAATGTTGAAATGCTGGGAGAAACCATGAAATATGCTGCTCCGGCAGCGGCAGCCGTAGGCGGCACATTGGAAGAAACTGCAGCTCTGGCCGGCGTGCTCGGCGATGCTGGTATTCAGGCGACGATGTCAGGTACTATGCTCCGTGCGGCCTATCTGCGATTGGCTGCTCCGGTCGGCAAAGGGGCAAAAGCCTTAGAAAAAATGAGGAATGAACTCCATTTGACGGCAGAGGAAATGCCTGATGTCGCTAAACAAGCGGCTTTCACTCAAGCTCATTTGAAACAAATGGGCGTTAAAATCTTTGATGATAAGGGCAATATGCGCTCTATGATTGATATCTTCAAAGATATGGGGGCTGTTCTCAAAGATGCAAGCGATCAGGAAAAGCTGTCAACGGTCAAAGCAGTATTCGGCGACAGAGCTTCTGCCGGTGCATTGGCTATTTTTAACCATATTCAGACCAGACGTTTGGATGAGGTCCTGACTAAGGTTAAGAATGCCAATGGTGCAGCTCAGCAAATGGCAGAACGAATGCAAAATACAACAATCGGCGCATATAAAGAATTTTTATCTGCCGCTGAAAGCATTGCCATTTCATTCGGTTCTGTTCTTTTGCCGCAGTTAGCGGAAATTATGCGATACGGCGCAGGCTGGGCAAATCAGCTTAGTACCCTGGCTGAACAGCATCCTCAGCTAAGCAAAGCTATTGGTTATACCGTTATAGGCTTAATCAGTCTTAAAATTTCTGCAATTGCAGTTGGATACGCCTTTACATTTGTGCGGGGGGCTTGGCTTTCCGCAGCAAGTGTCGCCCTTAAACTCAAGACATTTTTGGGATTTTTATGGACTCAAATGCTGAAAAACAAAGCCATTGCTTTGGCAAGCGGGTTCAAACAGTTTGGAATGACACTCTGGACACTGGTCAAGGGCGCTATTCCGGCGGCAGTTACGGGAGTTAAACTTTTGGGGCGGGCTTTACTTTTAAATCCGATTGGTTTGGCGATTACAGCAATAGCTGTCGGAGCTTTTCTTATTATTAAATATTGGGAGCCGATTAAGGCATTTTTTGTAAATCTCTGGGAAGGAATTTCTGCTGGGGCGCAGAAAGTATGGGAAAAAATCAAAAAAGTTACCGAGCCGATTGCCAAACTGAAACAGGCGGTCGGAAGCGTATGGAACAAGCTGTTTGGCAGTGATGATGACAAAAAGACTGTCCCTGCGACAGCACGCCAGCCTGAAGTCGGTCAGGCCGTTGTTGCGGATGTCGGAAAAAATATCGATCCGCTCAACAGCAAGGTTAAGACGGCAATTGCCAACGACAATTCTGCCCGGACGACGGTTCATAACAATATCACAGTCAACGCGGCCAAAGGCATGGACGAAGCGACGCTGGCCAGAGAAGTCGGCCGCGTGATGGATGAGCGAGAACGCCAAATGGCAAGCAGAAAAAGGGCATTAAACTATGGTTAATGTAGATTTAAGCGTCGTCGGGGCAATTCTGAACGAAACCGGACGTCTGAAAACATCAATACCGATTGACAATATGATGCTGCTCGGAGCTTACCGGTTTTGCCTTAAAAATGCTTCGTATCAGACTTTGAAACGGCAAAATGAGTACAAATGGGCGGAATTGGAGCGTATTAACACCAATCCGTCTCTGCAGTTTACCGGGTTCGGCAGCGAGACGATCAGCTTGGACGGGATCATTTATCCGCAGCTTTTCGGCGGGCTCCGGCAGCTCAATCTGATGCGGACATCGGCCATGCAGGGTAAACCGCTGATGCTGATTTCCGGCTACGGCTTTGCGTTCGGGCAATGGTGTATCACCTCCGTGCAGGAGAATCAAACAATTTTCTTCAAAGATGGTACGCCACGGCGGATTGACTTCACCATTAGTCTGAAGAAATACGGCGATGACAAAAAACGCGGTATTATGGGAATTGTGCAAAAGGTCGGGAAATACTTATGATTATTTACAATACCAAAGACGGTGACGTTTTGGATAACATCTGCTACCGCTTTTACGGACATCTGGACGGCACGGTTGAAAAGGTGCTGGAAACCAACGATTTTCTAGGTTTTCAGCCGCCTGTGCTGCCAGCCGGACTAAAAATTCAACTGCCGGAAATTAACGACAAAAAATCAACCCAAACTGTCAGGTTATGGTAATGCAGCCGGTTTTTAAAATTCTTGCCAACGATAATAATGTCACAGAACTGATTAAAGAACGGTTAATCCGGCTTTCAATCACGGATGAAATCGGCTTTGTGTCTGACGCTGCGACAATTGTCATAGACAATCATGACGATCATGTGGAAGTTCCGGCACGCGGGGCTGAACTGGAGATATATCTCGGCTATGACGTAGATGCACTGGTTAAAATGGGCAAATTTATGGTCGACGAAGTCGAACTTTCCGGGCCACCGAACCAAATCAGCATTACGGCCCGCTCATCCGATACCTTTGAAAAAAGTAATCTGGGAAGCATTGTCAGTCCTAAAAGCCGATCATGGCATGACATAACCTTCTCCGATATGGTAGCTGCTATAGCCGAAGAAAACAAACTGTCCCCTCTGGTCTCGCCAAGACTTGAGGGGATTATTGTTGACCATATTGACCAGACAGAGGAAAGCGACCTTGCATTTCTCAATCGTGTTGTGCAAACGGTTGATTCTTATGTGAAACCCGCTGATGGCAAGCTGATTGTCGCCCCGATCGGCACGGCGATTTCTCCGAAAAAGGAAGAAAAGCCGATGCCGACCACGGAACTGGATGTTACAGACATTAACAGCTGGCGGATAAGAATCGCCGAACGCAACAAAATCAACAGCGTCGAAGTTAAGTATCACGACAAGAAGAAGGGCATCCTTGACACGGTTCGCACAGGGAAAGGCAAGCCCTGCTTTTGTGTTCCGCATACCTATGCTTCGGCGACAACCGCGATGCGGATTGCCAAATCAAAACTGGCGGCGCTTATTCGCGGCATTTATGAGCTTGAGCTGACAGTTGCCGGAAATACGGCAATCTGTGCCGAAAGCATCATAAAAATCTCCAACCTGACCCAAGCAGCCAACCGCGAATGGATCATCAAATCGGCTACCCATGAGCTCTCCGGTTCGGGATACGTCACTCAAATCAACGCAATTATAAAGGATTAAACATGGATATTACAAATCTGGACGCCAATGTTTGGCAGTATTTCTTTGCCTTCATGGAACATAACAAAATCTTTACGCTTATCTTGGTTTTTATGGCCGCTGTTTTCTTGCTGCTTATCAAAAAAATAGTGAAAATCCCCTGTAACATTTTCACCGGCAAGATTGACAGCACCAAAATGATGCTCTCGGAATGGGAAAAGGATATTCTTATTTTTTCCGGAAACAAACATCATTTTGCCGATGATTACGCCAAAAACATCCTGTTCAATCGGTTGGCAGAAAAAATTCTGCGCAGCTATTACCTTTGGAAAAAACAGGAATTGGATGACATTAAGCAGAAAAAGCTGTCTGTTGACACAGCTGCTTCATCTGAATATCAGACATCCAAATTGGATGCTACCCGTCAAAAATGGCAGGCGGAATTTACGGCTTGGTGCAAATCCCAAGGAATCGCCAAAGATAAAATCAAACATATTATTCGGGCTTATAACAAGGTTTCGGCCGGAGATATTAAAGCTTTAACCTTTATGCTGACCCGCTTCAACGGCAACTACAATTACCTCAACCTCTGTATTTATGCGGTTTTGAACGCTATTGAGTTCGACCTGGAACAGGCTTCTGCCTCGTTTAACGGGGATTTGGCCGGTATCAAAATTGATGGATACACAATCAAAGGAGGTCATCATGGCACTGAGAAAAATTGATAAAATCATTGTTCATTGCGCAGATACCCCGGATGGCAAAGACTTTACCATTAAAGATATTGACCGCTGGCATAAGGAACGCGGCTGGCAATGCTGCGGATACCATCATGTCATCAGATTGGACGGAACGATTGAAAACGGACGTCCTCTGGCTCAGATCGGCGCTCATTGCAAAGGTTATAATGAAAACAGTATTGGCATTTGCCTGATTGGCCGCCGGGAATTCACACCGGCCCAGCTGGTCTCGCTGAGAAACCTTATCGGCTCCTATCGGAAACTCTTCCCCGGTTCAGAAGTATTCGGACATTATGAGTTATGCCGGTATAAGTCTTGCCCCAACTTTAATGTAAAGGACTGGTACTATGGCGGAATTTTTAAACAAATTTAAGGCCTGGATTATTGCCGGAGTTGGTCTTTTGCTTTACTGGCTGGGCCGAAAAGATGAAAAAATTAAACAAATCGACACTAAACAGAAAGGACAGCTCAATGCGATACATCAAGCGAACGTGGCTCGCAATACTCGTTTTGAGTCTGAGCGGATTAAGCGGCTGCACGACAAATATCGCCGACCTTGAATTCTGCCAGATTTATGAACCGATTTTTGCTGATTATGACCATGACACTCAGGAAACCATAGACCAGATTGACCGCAACAATCTGGTTTATGATGACCTTTGCACCTGAAAAAGCCCCCTGCTCTACGGAGTAGGGGGCTTTTTGTCGTTTAAATGTCTCCTTTATTTAGCTTGCTTTTCTGGTCAAATCCTGACTGGCGGCCAGAGAATACATATCACTGACATCCTCAGTCGGATTAGACAGGGTATCTGTCGAAGCCGAATTGCTGACGCTAAAGCTGTTCATCGCCTGTATCAGCTGATCAGCATTGCTGATATTCAGCGTACTGCCGTCATAGAATTCGATAGTCTCAACTTTGGAAGCATCATTCTGGAAATGATTATTAATCTGAATTCCTTTGTCATCCTTACCATTGACAGAAATCTTCAAATCGTTACCGATCTGTTCAAATGACAAATCACTTTGACTGATACCTTTGCCAAAGACGATCTTATCATTACCGCCTGTTTCCGAAATAGTATCAAAGCCATCACCTAAATTGTAAATATAGGTATCATCGCCGTTTCCTCCATTCAGGATATCATTGCCGATGCCTCCGACAATCGTATCATTTCCATCTCCGGCGTTGATGGTATCATGACCGCCGTTTCCGTAAATGACATCATTATAGGACGTTCCGTTGACTGTGTCGTCAGCATCGGTTTGTTGCAGTGTTATTCCCTGTGTTGACAGGTTAAACGTTGAACCATCAGCAAATTGGAGCGTTTCTACTTGATAATTAGTTCCCGAATAGAAGTCTTTGACTGTTACTCCTTGAGAAACATCATTATTTATTAAAATGTCCAAATTTGAACCATCTTGTCGAAAAGAAAGGTTATTTATGGAGATGCCTTCACCAAAAATGATTTTATCATTTCCTCTGGTCTCGGTAATTGTATCATAACCGTCACCCAGATTGTAGTAATAACTGTCTCTGCCATTACCTCCATTCAAGGCGTCATTGCCTTTTCCTCCATAGATACTGTCATTACCATCTCCGGCATTAACGGTGTCATTACCATTTCCGGCGATGATGGTATCATCGTTATAAGTTCCGTTTATAGTATCATCTGTTGCACCATAAGCCATATTTAAGCCTAAATCTGGAAGGTATATAGATGTTCCGTCACTAAATTTGAGGTACTCTATTTTGTATAAATCATTTTCATTTAAGAAATTATTGATTTGTACACCTTTGTTTTTGTCGCCATTAACGGTAATCAACAGATTATTGCCTAACATATTAAAATCTAAATCATTGAAACTTATACCGTTACCAAAGAGTAATGTATTTTGACCAGCATCATCTTCTATGGTATCAAGATCATCGCCGAGATTCCATACATATGTATCGTTTCCGTAACCTCCTTTTAATGTATCACATCCTTGGCCACCATAGATCATATCATCCCCGTTGCCGCCATCAATGTTATCGTTTCCAGCATTGCCGTAGATAATATCATTGCCATCTCCTGCCGTTATGGTGTCATCATTATTGTTCCCTGTTATAGAATCATCATAGATCGTTCCATTGACCGTCCCATCTCCTTTTAATATTAACGCATTTTTACTCAGATCAAAGAGGTTCCCGTTGCTGAATTCCAAGGTTTCAATACGGTTACTATTTCCTGAAGCAAAATAATTTTTGATCAAAAGTCCTTGGTTGGGCATATTCTGAACATTAATGTATAAGTCTGAATTCGTTTGACTAAATGAAAGGTCATCATATGAAATGCCCTCGCCAAACACAATTTTATCTGTTCCTTGCGAATCTGTTATTGTATCCATACCGTCACCAAGGTTCCAGATATAAGTGTCATTTCCGGCACCTCCGTCGATTGTATCATCTCCTGTTCCTCCAGAGATGATATCCGCACCATCTCCACCAGACATGGTATCTTCTCCGATCCCACCTGAAAGAGTATCATCACCATTACCTCCGTTAATGGTGTCGTTTCCATCTCCTCCGGTTATTGTATCGTTATATATTGTACCATCAATGGATTCGCCGGTATCACCTAGCTTAATATCTAAAGACTGACTTAGATTTATGGATGAGCCGTCTGTAAATTCCAGGAGTTCAATATTGTAACTACCTTCAAAATATCTGTTTATTATTATTCCTTCTTGATGGTTATCATTGATAAATATAAGTAAATTGTTTCCTTGTTTGAAAAATGATAAATTGGCAGATGTAATACCTTCTCCGAATTTGATTTTATCAAATCCACTGGAATCCGTTATTGTATCCATACCATCACCAAGGTTCCAAATGTAAGTATCATTTCCGGCTTCACCGTTAATGATATCATTTCCAGAGCCACCAGTTATGATATCATTTCCGTTTCCGGAAGAAATTTCATCATCTCCGACTCCACCATTAATAATATCATCACCCCCATAGGTCGTAATGGTGTCGTCTCCGCCTTGAGCATCTATTATATTATCACCAATATTACCGGTAATTGTTTCAGCGCGGTTATCATAGGTGAGAGTAATGTTATTTTCTCTAAAATCAAATTTGCTACCATCGGAAAATTCAAAAATAGTGATGGGGTGATAATTGTTATTGATATTATTTGAAGAAAAGTGATCTTGGATAATAATCCCTTGGGAAATATCATTTTTCACAATCAGTCTCAGATTATTACCGTCTTGTTTAAATGTTAAATCGTCAAACGAAATATTTTCTCCAAATTTGATAGTATTTAATCCGGCTGTATCTCGAATTGTATCAATATCATCACCTAAATTCCATATATAGGTATCATTTCCGACGTCGCCATCAAGAGTATCATTGCCTTTGCCTCCATTCAGTATATCATCTCCTGATGAACCATTCAGGTTATTTTCCCCAATATTTCCTATTAATGTATCGTCTTCAACAGTACCTGTAATTGAACCATCCAATTCATTTGTTTTCAAAATTAAACCTGTAGTTAGGCGCAATGTTGAATTGTCGGCAAATTTTATATTCTCTATTCGGTTATCATTATTTCTAAAGAAATCTATGATTTCAATACCTTGTGAGAAATCGTCGTTGATTGAGATTATCAGATTATCATTTTTTCTGTAAAAAGAAATGTTTTCCTTACTTATTCCGTCTCCAAAGATGATTTGGTCGCGTCCTCCTAAATCTGTAATCTTATCATAACCGTCGCCTAGGTTGTAATAGAAAGTATCCCGGTCATATCCGGCAGAGATAATATCGTTTCCTTTGCCGCCCGTAATATCATTATAACCATCCTCGGCATTAATTGTATCATCTCCATCACTGCCGATTAAAATATCATCATCACTTGTACCGGAGATTGTCTGCCCGGCGTTTTCGCTTGGTTCTTCTGGTTCAACTATAGAAACAGATGAAGTTTCTACAATAGTCCCATCGGCAAACTCTAACTTTTCAACCTGAGAATAGCTTGAGTAGTAATTTTGAATTGTAATTCCCTGAGTTTTGTCATTATTAACATAAATCACTAAATCATTACCATCTCTTTCAAATAACAAATCCTCAAAGGAAATACCTTCGCCAAATTTAATGGTGTCATTATCCGTGTTTCCGCCATTGTAATCATAGATCGTGTCAAAACCGTCTCCTAAGTTCCAGATGTAGGTATCGTCTCCATAACTGCCTTCCAAACGGTCATTCCCTTTGCCGCCGATAAGCGTGTCGTTGCCGCTATTGCCTTTTAATGTGTCATTACCAGCTCCGCCATCAATGACATCATCCCCGTCATTACCAGTAAGCGTGTCACCAAAGTTCCCTCCGGTTAGGATATCGTTATTGTCTGTCCCGGTAATATCTTGTGCAGCCAAGGCATCAGACCTATCTATGGTTACGGCAACGGTTGACGTTTCTACAACACTTTCATCGGCAAACTCTAACTTTTCAACCTGAGAATAGCTTGAGTAGTAATCTTGTATTTTAATTCCCTGCGTCTTATCATTATTAACATAGATGATTAAGCTATTACCATCTCTTTCAAATGACAAGTCCTCAAAGGAAATGCCTTCGCCAAATTTAATGGTGTCATTATCCGTGTTTCCGCCATTGTAGTCATAGATCGTGTCAAAACCGTCTCCTAAGTTCCAGATGTAGGTATCATCTCCGTAACTGCCTTCTAGGCGATCGTTCCCTTTGCCGCCGATAAGCGTATCATTGCCGCTATTGCCTTTTAATGTGTCGTTACCGGCTCCGCCATTAATGACATCATTCCCGTCATTACCAGTAAGCGTGTCACCAAAGTTCCCTCCGGTTAGGGTATCGTTATTGTCTGTCCCGGTAATATCTTGTGCAGCCAAGGCATCGGATCTGTCTGTGGTAACAGCAATGGTTGACGTTTCTACAACACTTTCATCGGCAAATTCCAATTTTTCTACTTTGTAATAAGTGCTAGAGTAGTAATCCTGTATTTTGATTCCCTGAGTTCTGTCATTGTTAACATGGATGATTAAGCTATTGCCATCTTTTTCAAATGACAAATCCTCAAAGGAAATACCTTCGCCGAATTTAATGGTATCGTTATCCGTATTTCCTCTATTGTCATCGTAAATTGTATCAAAACCGTCTCCTAAGTTCCAGATGTAGATATCATCTCCGTAACTGCCTTCCAGGCGGTCATTCCCTTTGCCGCCAATAAGCGTGTCGTTGCCGGAGTACCCGTATATCGTATCATTGCCGCCTTTGCCATATATTGTGTCGTCATAGTTGGTGCCGGAAACATTATCAGCCCCATCATTTTGAATGAATTCGAACCCTCGTTCTGTTAATGGCACAGTAGTACCGTCCGCAAATTCTAATTTCTCAACTTGATAATATGAGCTACTGAAAAAGTTTTGAATTATTACTCCTTGGGTTATGTCATTAAATAGAGTCATAATTAAATTATTATCCTTACGAGAGAAAGTTATATCTGAGAATGATATTCCTTCTCCGAATTTAATGGTATCGTTGTCCGTATTTCCTCTATTATCATCGTAAATTGTATCAAGGCCATCTCCTACATTATAAATATAAGTATCGTCTCCCAAACCACCCTCTAAGCGGTCATTGCCTGTACCTCCAATTAAAACATCATTTCCATTTTCTCCATATAATGTGTCAAAGCCTGCTTCTCCATATATAGTATCATCTCCTATACCAGCATTTACAGTATCATTGCCACCATTGGCATAAATAATGTCATCAAATTCGGTACCTTTGATACTTTCTCCAGTTTTCAACTGCTTTAAGGTCAAACCAATTTCAGACAGATTGACTGAAGAACCATCAAAAAAGTTTATTTTTTCAATTTTGTAATCTTGACCAGAAAAGAAATTTTGAATAATAATTCCTTGATCTTCTTGTTCGTGAACTAAAATGATCAGGTCATTACCGGAGTTGCGGAATGTTAGATAATCCCAAACAATCCCTTCACCAAACTGGATAGTATCTTGATTTGCATTATCATAAATAGTATCTAAACCGTCCCCTAAATGCCAAAGATAGGTATCGTTGCCAGCTCCGCCTTCCAGTCGGTCATTACCTGTACCTCCATAGATGAAGTCATTACCAGCATTGCCGTAGATTGTATCATCCCCTCCATTGCCGCCAAGAATATCATTTGCGGCAGTTCCATCAATCCTGTTATCGTCATTATTGCCTTCTAAAGTCACACCACCATTGATGTCAGGCAAGCTGTTCCAATGATCAAGGACATATTCATAATCCCAAGATGTTCCGTCTGCAAATTGGATTGCACTGACTGTCGTGCTGGATGTTCCCTGTTTGTCAAAGTAGCTGAAAACCCTAACAGAATCCGTTGTCCCATCTTCATAGGAAACAGAAATTATTAAATCGAATCCCTGGCGTTGCAAAATGGCATTCTCCGGCAGGATTCCTTCTCCGAATTTAATGATATCGGCATTGGGGGCCGTATCATCTTGTGTATTGTCTATGGAATCATTCCCAAAACCTTTTTCAAACAGATATATATCTGCTCCGTTTCCGCCGGATAGAACATCATCACCGGCACCACCCTTTAGAGTGTCATTACCATTGCCGCCAAACAGATAATCGTTCCCTTCTTCGCCATCTAATACATCGTCACCATCTTCGCCATAAATATAGTCATTTCCTGATCCGCCCAAAGCCGTATCATCGCCTTCGGCTGCTTTGATGATATCATTGCCGGCCAAACCATTCATCAAATCGTTCCCTTCGGTGCCGAACAGGTTATCATTGGCTGCACTTCCGACAGAATTGTGACCAAAATTAAGTAATTCGGTTTCAAAAAATGTACCATCAGCAGAACCTTTGGCCTGGAAAGCCGCAATAACATCTTCTGCATTATCATAGAAACGCAATATATTTGACAATTGCAGCATTTCTATTTTTCCGTTTGTCGCATCTGCCTCAAAAGCCTCCTGCAGCAAGGCGACTGCCTGATCAACATTGACATCCCAATGTTTGGTTTCTGCATTATAGGTTAAAATAATTTTCTGCAAATAGGGATTGTTTGCCAAGTTTGCCGATAAAATTGTACCGACATAATTTTTGAGAAGTTCAAAGGCCTGTAAAATCATCGGAGCGGCGTGTCCGTGTGGATTGGTTTCCCGTTCACCCCAGCACCAAGTGCCAAGATAGTCTTCACCCATAAATTCTTCCAAAGCCTCTAATTTTCGGGCATCACCTAAAACATTTCCATATACCTGAGATGGATTGCGACCAACAGGATCCATATCTTGGACACCTGCCCAATGATAAATGATGTCATTTAAAAGCGTATCTTTAGTGTTGTCATCAGTTGCCGCCAAATATTGTTCAACCAGCGACTTGAGCGTACCTGTTTCGTCCAGAGCCATAGCTGCATGCAGAGAGTAAACATTTCCCCAGCCTTTAATATCCGGCAAATTTTTGATATCATCGGGAATTGTAATATCATCTTCATTCAGAATGGTATTGGTACCATCAACATCAAACCACACGTCAGATACTTTTCCTGTTGTTCCATCTGTACGGTTAAATGTTCCCTGCTGAATTTCGAGGTTGCCGTTTTCGTCAGCTTCTTTTTGATAATCATATTTGAGATTGATACTTTCGATTCCGGCTTGTTCCAAGGTTAGCAGTTCTCCGGAATCTACAATTCCATTAGTATTGGCGTCACGCCACACTTTAACTTGGCTCCAAGCATCATCTTCTGCATCAAATTTGCCATTACCGTTAGAATCGAGGTCTTTAAGAGCTTCAAAACCGTTAACGGCATTTTTACCATTTTGAAGCACGGTATGGTTACCGAACATTTCGGTACCGTTATCAATCTGACCATTACCATTGATATCCCGAACAAGGAAGCCTTCGTTTTTGCCAATCCAGCCGCTGTTTTCAATTTTTTGATTACTATCAAAATCAAAATGGACGTTGCCATCGGTACTGACGGTTTCAATTTTGCCATCTCCGTCTAAATCTACAACGAGAGGGGAGCGGGAATTTTCAGCATCTTCCCATAATTTGCCAATATCTCCCTTGGTATCCTCTGGAATTGACGGCGGGTTATCCGTTTGAGGTTTCTCAGTTCCGCCTTCCGGTTCCTCCGGCTTTTCCGGAATGACAGGCAGCTGCGGAGGATTATCTCCTTCACTTGGTTCGGGTGTCGGAATGTCCGGCAAATCTTCAGGGTCTTCCGGTTTTTCATCATAAGGAGGAAATTTTGTACCACTATCTACATATTCTGATCCATCCCATTGCAGAACTGAGCCATCTGGTTGATATAAAATCGGCATATTCTCTGCAGGAATTTCAGGCTCTTCTTCATCGGGGAGCTTTACATCTTTAATTACTATTTTATTATTTCGATTGCCATAAATAATAACATCGCTTCCGACCTGTTCCATACTTTCAAGATTAAAACCGCCAGCGCAAGAAATGATATCTCGGGCAGATACATTATAAATTGTATCAATTCCGCCGGCATCATTATTAATCATAACAACATCTGTATTGTTGTCTGTGCCACAATCTATCCTATTTGTTCCTTTTTCAGGATAGAAATAATCTCGGCCGGTGCCTCCATAAAGTTTATCTTGATGCTGCCCACCATAGAGATGATCTTCTCCGACGCCTCCATAAAGCTCATTTTCTCCATCTCCTCCATTAATAAAATCATCGCCATTTCCGCCATAAACAATATCTTTGCCTATACCACCAGTGTATCTGTCATCACCGCCACCGAGATGAATTTTATTAGTGTCTAATAATCCATCTGCTCCATACGAACTGGTGGCTGAGCCTCCATCTACGATATCAACACCATCTCCTCCGATATATTCATCAGATCCTGCACCGAGATAAACCGTATTATAACCACTTCCTTGTACTTTATCTGTCCCTTTGCCGCCAATATAGCGATTTTGACCGCCTCCCAAGTCAATATTATTTACATCGGTTGCAGCATCTTCCGCACCGATATTACTGCTGACATGCGATAAATCTATTCTTCCGCTGCCCCCATCAACAAAATCATCGCCATCATCACCGTGGAAAGTATCGCTTCCGGCACCTAAATAGACCTCGTTGTAATCTTCTTTTTTGCCATCCGTGGTATAAACCTCGTCGTTGCCTCCGTATGTATAAATAACATCATCTCCGCTGCCTGAGTAAATAATATCTTTCTTACTGCTGCCACCGATAAAGTCATTCCCCGCATCAGCATGAACCGTTGTTCCATCCTGTTCACCAGTAATGAATATCAAATCCCGTTTATCGCTGCCGGTTATATTGCCGTAACTGGTTGTACCGGTAGAAGTGTTTATTTGCAAATCGGTATACAAATTCCACTCGGTAAAGAGGGTATCTATAGAAGCATTTCCTTTATAATTTTGATTCGAAAGGAATACTGATACGGCTTCACTAAAACTTTTTTGAATATATTTATATATATCTTTTTCTGAAGATGGGTAACCAGTTGCATTTTTTATAGCGTTATACATAGTATCCTTATTTGCATTCATAAAGGATATAGCCATATTAGCTTCATTAACACTAGAAACATATAAAACAGTTTTTGCTGTAGACGGTGTTAATGGTTCCGATTCTGGATGACCTAAAAATTCATTTGCCTCTGCAAAACGTCGGTTCAAATGGATTTTATCACCATTACTTCTATATGCGATTTCATACCACATTCCCATTTGGGCGTAAAATTTGACAGTACTATTAGTTGAAGCCATTAATGGTAAAAGTTTCTTGGTTAATGTTGGGTGTTCAGCTTCGATACTGCCTACCGTTGCTCCACAGGAACTATAAAACAACGAAATTAGAGCAGATTTTTGAGAATCATTTAGTGAAACATTATGTTTTGATAAAATTGAATTTAACGCTTGTTCGTATTCTCTTACCTTTATTTGCAATAATTGTGTAGCTTCGGCTTCAGTAATAGTAATACTTGCCATCAAAGATAAATAAGCTTTGTAGTCAGGCGTTCCTTCCGCGGGTTTTGAATTACTGTAATTTTTAATTTGATCCATTTGTTCTTGAGTTATCACTGTTCTCCCAACTTTTGAATTGAGATCACTTGCGCTAAAGCCATTTTGTCGTAAATCGTATCCATATCCAATTGTTGGTTGTTCCATCTTTCCCGCTGCTAAATGAATTGCATTGCTACCAGTTTCTCCACGTCTTAATGCATCATTTTCGTACATTTTTAATGTTTCGTAATTCATTACTTATCTCCTAAAATTTGTATAAAAAGATTCAATTAACGCCTAAAAGGTTTTTAGATACGAAATCTTGAACTTTAGTTTGCATCAACACTAAACCAGTACTTGATAAATGTGTTTTATTTAGCGTCAAAAACTGAAAAAATAATATTTTATCTAATAACTAATAATAACCAACCTCCTTAATTTGGATGTCGCTTAACTTTTGAGGTTTATCCATTCCATTATTATTCATAGTAAAAGAGCAAATTGGCTTTAGAAAACCATCTTTTCCTGCCCAAATGGTTACTTCCGGGCGATAGGTATAAGCTATTTTATCGGAATACCAACCGAGAGATTGCAAATCGCGAAGGTATCTAAAATTATCCGATGGTAAATTGTTATTTTTATATATCTGTGTGAGTCTTTCCCAATCAAAAATTAAATCTTCTTGTTGGTACAGATACGTTCTGTTATCAAGAGAGAATAATTCGATAGCAGAATAATCCGTTAACATAAATGAGGCATATTGTAATGGAAAATATTTAACTTTCGCTGAGGGAAAAACTTTTTTTACGTTCGGTTTGGTTCGTCTTATGTTTTCATTATAAAACAATAATGACAAAGGATAAAAATCAGCTATTTTATTACTTTGGGCTTCATACTTAGCCAGAGTTCCCTGATATATTTGGTTCAAAACATTTTTGATTTTATGTTGCACCTCAAGGGATAATTTATTATCATTTAGATTATCTTGTGTTTCTGCAATGAGTGCCAAAATTTGTAATATATTATTTGGTGCAAGTTGAACTCCTGCAACTTTGTTAATTAAAGTTTTTTCATACTCTCTATTAACTTCCAATACCTTTTGAAATAAGGTATTAATGTTTTCCATTACTATATCATAATCAGGGTCTTCTTTAGGAAAAAGATCTAATATCTCTATATTTTGGCTGACTAATTTGGTATCTAAGTCATTTAATGAACTGTAATAGCCTGCATATTTCAAAATTAATTCTTTTTTATTATCACCATCAATATCTGTAAATAAGAGGCCTATACAGCTTCCTATACCTCTGCATTCAAACGCACCGTAAAGATTCCTTGGAGTAAATCCATCTTCAGTTAAATCTGCAATGATACGACCATAATCAAAAGGTAAAAATTTTACTTTACGTTCTGAAGAATCTACTCTTTTTGCCCCAATAAACTTACCTATAGCATCACAGACATTTTTATAATCGGCATCATAAAAACTAAGATATAGCGGATTTATTTGTCCATTGCATTTTTTCGTTGTAATACACTCACGATTGGGATATATTTTCTGCGGTAAAGCTGATTTTCCCATTGCATTAGAGGAGAAAATTGAAAATAAACCAAAACAACCAAGAGAAAATAACAAAGTTTTATTTCTAATCATGCTTTTCTCCTTTATTTTGAGGTGTAAGTAAATTTTCATATTTTGTATAATAATCTTTGTTTTTAATTTCGTATGGACAATGTCGTAGGTAATAAAGAGCATCATGCCCTTCATTATTTTTGTGATTAATGTTAATTCCTTGTGAAATTAAGAACTTGATCATATATAATGTTTTTTCATAATCGTAAGGAAAATCACGTCCTCCAAAATGATTATTTTTAAATATATTGATTAAAGCATTATCGCCTTGAGAATTTATTTGATTGATATCAGCACCATAGGCTAACAATTTTTTTAATCTATCAGAATCCTGTTGATCCGAATCTTTCCAAATACAAGCCAATACAACTTTTGGCAAATAACCACGCGTGTCAAGATCTGTATTCGGATTTAGTTTCATAATTTCATCAAAAAATTTCCAAGCTCCAGGACAATCTAATGCTTGTTTACATTGGCAATCATCTCTTACCGGCATTGTAAAATCGGCCCCATTTTTTACGACATAATCAAAAACCTCTTTTTGCTTCCAACCTAAAGCGCTATAATATACAGGACCGAACCAACATTCTCCATAAAAACCGGCATACCCATTTAAATCAGCACCTTCTTTCAAGAGCTTATCTGTGTAATCAAAAACACATCCTCTGTTGATACCATGATTACAAATTCTTGAAAATTCAAAATCTAACAATTTGTTTTTCCAAACTTGTATAGCTTCGTTATATAGAGAGGTTAAACATTTCTTTTTATCTACTTCTTTGGGAAGGCATTCAAAGTTATTTCGGCGCTGAAGCCATCTATTTTGACTGTCTTGAAGTTCAATATTTGAGAGTTTGCTATATGTAGCCCTCCATAAACGTGCTTTTTTATACCATTTATTCATCTCCACATCTAATTTTGCCAATTCATCATCGGAGCAGATGAGTTTTTCAACCTCTGTGGTTGCTTTCGCACAATCAAAACCGGGAGCTGTTTTGGCGGATATTTCTGTAGGAAATATCAACAAACTAACAAATGAAAGAAGCGTATATTTGAAATTTTTATTCATAAGTACCTCCCATGGCAAAAATTAAATTAGCACTTTGAGAAGTGTAACTTAAAAGCAGATAACAAAACGTGAAAATCAGAAAAAAGAATCGGGAGAAAGAAAATTTTAAGCGGAGCGCATCAAAAGAAACATCTAAAAATTTGAAAGATGGATGCAGATTAAGATATATAGCCCGGATAGGCGGTTCTGTATAATTATTCATATCTTTTACTCCGGTAGAGAGTTTTATGCTTTTATCTTCTACCGTTAAGTTTAAAAAGCAAGTGAAAAAATTAAATTTTACTACTGTTCTTAGATTGTTCTAAATAAAAGCTTAAAAAAAATGAGGAATTTTGCCGCGTTAATTCTTGTGGATAAATTTAATATTTTTCTTTATTTTTAATTTTCTGTTAATATTAATTAAAAATTTTCTTTGCTTTTTGTTTTCTTTCGTTTTAAGATTGCTAAAAAAATTATTACAACCCACGGGATAGTGAGCAAATTTATGACAGAAGGAAATTCAAATCCCCAAACAATAGATACGGGTCTCGCCTGTTTTGCGATTATGGCGAATTTCTTTGAAAAGCCGATTTCTATTGACCAGA